>SMTZ1_10000539_pt1 | contig 47520 bp, 58 predicted proteins | sample DeeMarSWOR136_30_FD_25667 | JGI IMG/M metagenome (IMG submission 25667) | reverse complement strand
TTTGTGACATTCCAATAATTAAACCAGAAGACCGAAATCGTTTACATGCGATTGCAAAGTCTTTTAATGAAACCGATCTTCAACCTTTTATCACGGGTAGAGATCTCGGTGGGGATTATGGCGCATCAGAAGGAAGTCGGCCAGGCGATGATTTTAATCGACATGTTTCTTGGCATGACATCCTCGAGCCAGAAGGTTGGGCCTTTGTAAGTATTAGAAGAAGTGACAGCGCAGAGCTATGGAGGCGTCCGGGCAAAACAGATCGAGGGATCAGCGCGACAATTCGAACAATTGAAGGACAAGAACTATTTCATTGTTTTTCATCAAACGCCGCCCCTCTTCCTGAAAGACAATCAATAACTAAATTTACAGCTTATGCCATTCTTCATCATGGTGGAGATTTTGAGGCCGCGGCAAGAGATCTGGGGCGCCAGGGATATGGAGAACCACCACGAAGCGTCATTGATATCAATTCCGCTATTTATGCAAGGCGTGGCGACGATATACCTTGGTCAAATGAAAATCCATTTATTTATACACGTGTTTCTGATTTTTGCGACGAGGTAAAAGACGCCCCTTCAATTCCCTTTGAATCCGAGCCACCAAACGAGACATCAATATGGCATGAGTTAATCGATCCTCTAGAAATTCAATTATTTGAAAATGAAGAAGATCTCCGTAACAAAGAAATTAAACGAGAAAAGAAAAAAAGAGACGAAAAACGAAAACTTGAACTTGCTCGCGGCCCCGCCTTTATCATTTGGCGAGATTTTGGAGATGCACCAAAATTAAGAAAAACAAAAGAAGGACGAATAAAAGTACGGGCCGAAAGCCCTCGTGGCGTATCATGGCATTTATTAAATGATAGATTTGCATCCAAAAATAATATCCGTACATTACATTATCAACATGGAGAATTTATGTTATGGAATGGAGAGCGATATAGACGGCTAAAAATAGATGATGTTCGACCAATATTCTCTAACTTCTTAACTTATTGCGCTGAATTTGATGGTATAGATAAAAATGGAAAAGCAATTTATAAACCATATAAAGTAAAGAAAAACCGCGTCGAAGAAATTGTCCTAACTATGAAGGATATGACACATCTTGATGGAGATCTTCAAGATCCGTGCTGGTTGTCTAGTGAAATTGAACAAGATATGCCGGATCATCGTGAAATAGTTTGCTGCAAAAATGGTTTATTAGATATTAAAAATAGAAAGCTTATTGAACCCACCGCCGCCTTTTACTCTTTTAACTCTACGGGAATAGTATTCGATCAAGATGCTGATGAACCAAAATTATGGAATCAGTTTTTAGATAGCAGCCTGGATAAAGAGTCACAGCTTCTGCTCCAACAATGGTTTGGCTACTGTCTCGTTCAGGATACTCGTCTCCAGAAAATGTTGATGGTTGTCGGTAAGCCGGGGTCGGGCAAAGGAACGGCCATGACGATGCTTCAGGAAGTCGTGGGGCTTAGTTCTGTATGCTCAATGGACTTTGATCGAATGAATGGGAATTTCGCGCTCTCAATTGCCCTTGGTAAATCTCTCATGATGTTTCCGGACGCAAGACAAGGATATCGAATGGATTCTAAAGGCAGCGTTGTCGGTAACATCCTGTCGATCACTGGGGAAGACGCTCTATTAGTTGATAGAAAAAATATGAAACCAGTTACACAAAAATTAAATACAAGAATTGTCGTAGTTAGTAACGATATTATAAATCTGTCAGATGCAACAGGGGCGCTTAATCGTCGTATGTTATGGATTAAATTTCCTGGTTTTATAGAAAAAGAGGATCCAGACCTAAAAGAAAAACTAAGAAAAGAATTAAGCGGTATTTTAAATTGGGCCATTGATGGATGGCATTCACTGATGAAAAAAGGAGAATTCATCCAACCAGAATCTGCTATTGACTTTATGGAGGCGTTTCAGGAGCAGGCTAGTCCGATTAAGAAATTTATTGAGGATATGTGTAATGTCGATAATGGACTACAGGCTCATTCTGGTGAAATGTTTGAACATTGGTCATTATGGCGCAAGATTATGGGATATAAGCAATCAACAAGCAATTCGGCTTTTGGTAAAATGCTTATATCTGCAGATATGTCCATAACAAAAGGTAGAAAAAAGAAATCTGACGGTAGCCTCGAGTATATCTATAAAGGTATCGAATTGAGTAATGAAAAGATAGAGCAATTTGTTTCTAATTCTGTCGGTGAAAGCAGATGGCGATCTATAAAAGAGGAAGCATCGCAAAAATCTCTCGGGGATATTGTGAGTATCGCTGAGTATCTAATGAGAAGCCAAGAATTATAGTGGTTTTAAATCCAAAAAAATTGAATATTGAACGCGTTGGATGCGCAGGTTCTAAGGAGTTCTAAGGTGGTTCTAAGGGCGCAATCTGCGCTAAACATTGTTCTTAGGCTTAAACCCTATCGGGTTCTAAGGTTCTAAGGAGTTCTAAGGTAATTCTTAAGGGATTCAATTAAATTGAATGAATGAGGCCGATATGGATGTAGTATAGCAGAATACATCATGTAGTATAAAGACATACATCTATACCGGTCTCATAGGAGAGAATTAAGAGGTGAGAATAGAAAGGACCATGGAACTTCTTAGAACCTTAGAACTACCCCAGATCCGAAGCCGAAAACAACGTTTAGCGAAGGGCGCGCACCCGGAACCACCCTAGAACTGCATAGAACCTAGAGCAAGAAATAACACTTCCGGCCGAGCGGCCGATCATGTGCAGACCTGTGGATAAGTGGGTGCTTGACAATAAAAACCTTGGCATCTTTCTTGTAATATGGCCATGTAGCGCTCGAGCTATAATGGGCCAAACACAGAAGGTCATTCGAGAAATCTTGTGGATAAAAAAGGATCGATATTACTCCTTGCAAATGTCTGAGACTTCGCAGACCTTGGGTCACGGATATGACACCCTCGACTATCGCTGTGCAGGAGTGTGTGCCCGTGTCGAGACCCAGGGTCAAGATCGAGGATATTGTCAGGGTCAGAGATGGGCGACACGAGTGTCCGCAATGCCACAAACCAATGGCTTACAAAAAAGTCATTGGGGCTATGAAAAAGTGGTCTCCAATTGAATATGCATGGTTCTGTGAAACGTGTCCAACAGTTCGACTTGATGGTTCAATCAATCCGACAGACAGGACATGGAGAACCAGAATCAGGGCAGAAGAAAGACGTAGAATATTCGCCGCGCTATCATCGGCTTATAGGCGCGAAAAAAAGTAAGCCCAGAAGGTTTCCCTCTGGGCTTACGCTGAAGTGCTGGCTCCGGCCAAGAGAACTAGGCCGACCGAATTCGTTGTGATTTTATCGGATCAATGGTAGAAGTCAAGATCTAATCGGAAGAAGGGATAACAAATGGCAGAAAATCAGGAAAAAGCACCAGGACAATCACAGCCCCAACAGGCGCCGCAGGCGCCTCCTAAAGGAGTGCCTGGTGTTGCGCCTCCCCCACGACCACCTGCAAATGAAGCAGAAATTATTGCAGCCCAGCAGGCTGAAGTCGCAAGACAAATTGAAGAAGCAAGAAAAAGGGTTGCGCAGCAACAATCAGCACCCCAACCACAGACCCCGGCGCAACAGACCGCTTTACACCAACAGATGATTGCGCAACAACAGCAATTATTACAACAGAAAATAGAGCAGCAGCAACAGCCGCCAATCCCGTCGCCGGTTCCAGGTATGACGGCACAACAAGTTGCTGCAGGATTTACAAATCAACAGGGACAGCCCCAACTTTTGCATCCGATGGCGCCACAAGGACAGCAACCACAAACTCAATTTGCACAACACGCGCCAGCACCAGCACCGAATAAAACAGTTGTGCGTTGGCATCCTGGCCGAAATAGTAAAATACAAATAGAGCTTACAGATTGTATAATTGTTGGTATTCCAGATGATATTGCTGGTGAACCAGATCCGCAAGCAAAAGTAGTGGCAGCGCTGTTCTCTGAAATACTTTCTCTTTCGCAGCGTATTTCAGCATTGGAATCCCAGGGCGCCGGAGGTGGTATTGACCCTCGGATGATAGGAGAAATTCAAACGCGCCTAAGGGGATTAGAAGGCGTTCTTTATGAGCAGCGTGGAGCGATGCAACAAAGGGCGCGCAGTGTAAAAGAACAAATTAAGATGTTTATGGAGCAAGGAAAAAGTCCGGAGGAAATTCTGGCAGCATTGGAGCAGCAGTCGGATGCCGCTGCTCAATTCGTCGCTCAGAACCAAAACGATACTGAAAACAGTGATGATTAGGAGGCGGCGACCTCGAGGAGCATGTCGACAAATTTCTGTTGTTCTTCATCGAGATGCTCTTCGAGTTGCATGAATCGTCGCATTCCTTTCATCTGATATAATTCTTTCAGTTTCTTTTCGGCGAGTTTCTCTTCACCGCATTCTATAATTTCTTTGAATAAAACAAACTGCTCTTTACTTAAAGTGGTTTCAACGATTGGCCATTGATTGTTGTTATCAATGGTCATTTTGAGCATCTCTATAGTAATGAGCAATGGGCTTTCTATTGCTTTGCGCATTCCTTCTTCTTTAAAAGCTTCTTCTAATTCTTGCTGAGTTATTTCTTTATGGCTAGGTAATGGTTTTGTTTTTAATTTCTTTTTCTTTTTAGTTTTTGCTTTCTTTTTCTTTTTTGCTTTTTCTATTTTGCTTTCATCTTTTTTTGTTGATTCTAATGCTGCTGTTTTTTCTTCTTTTTTATCTTCTTTTTTACTTTCTTTTTTATCTTCTTTTTTAGATTTTTGTTTTTCATCTTCTTTTGATTTTTTATCAGTTTTTTTGGTGGCATCTTTACCAGCTTTCATCTTGGCAACTACCGCTTTTAATATAGCCTCAAAGGCTCCTGTATCCTTTACAACGCCGAGAAGCTCACGCCAGCGCTCCATCTTATGCTCTTGCTCTTGCTCCTGAGTCCTGACCTCGTCGGCGTGGATCTTTAGCTCGAGTTCATGACGCAGCCTTTGCGCCTCGACGTCAGCAAGCCGCCTCTGTGATTCCGAGACGATTTTCATCATCTCTTTATTTTCTTGCATAAGCGGCTTGACCATACCTTGCAAAGTCTCATGCATGGCAATCATTTGCGAATGTAATTCTCCAATATAGTTTTGTTGCTGTTCGAGTAGATCGCCCTCAGACAACATTGTTTTCGAGTGTGCTTCACCATCGCCGTCGGATAGGTCGATGTGTTTAGAGCGCTCGAATCGTCCTTTGCCTGGTGGCCCATATAAAGTGACCTTATAAGTGCCGGGGTCGTCAGACTTTTCGGCCTCATACTGCATACACATCATGCAGTATTCGGCGATGTCGTCGGCTCTTGCGGGGGGATGACTCTTTTTTGAAGGGTTTTCCTGGCAAGTGATGGTCGCTATTTGGTCGTATTTACCACGGCGTATCATTTTCGAGACGATTGCGCGCGCAAGACCTTCATGACATTCCTCGACTAATGAAATTAAGTCCGCTGGGGCCGAAGGCGCGTTCACCGGCAATTCAAATTCTGGGGTGTGGCTCAAAGTCTCGAATGACATGCCGTAATTTTACCAAAAAAGCAAAAACAAAAGTACAAAACATACTTAAGTTATTGAAATTATTTGTATGAATCAAGTATAGAAGTTTTGATCGGCCTCTTCTTTTTTATTCGTAAACCTGAGAAAGTATTTATCAGGCGCCGGGCGATTGTTCGGCAGAAAGAATCACCAACAAAGCGCTTTCGGCGCAAAAGAAATAACCAAGGAACAAAGACATGGCCAAGGAAGCCGCACTCAAAGACGTTTCCAAGCAAGAACTTGCTGAGGCTTATAGCAAGCTGAAGGCCCGCACAAAGACCGCCCAAGTCCAGGCTAAAAAAGAGGGCGAGGCAATCATCCGCGATGCACTTACTGTTGCTGCTGGTGGTGGCCTTGGTTATCTGATGGGGCAAAGAGAGGCCAGGGTTGACCCGACGCTTACCGGCGAAGCCCGTGAAGAGGCGCTTGCTACTGAGCAGCAAGTTGGTGGCATCGATCTCGACCTTTTGATTGGTGGCGCTTGCGCCGCCGTCGGACTCATGAAGCTTGGCGGCAAAATGAGCGACACAGTTCGCGCCGTCGGCATTGGTGGCCTTGCCGAGTACGCCGGTCGTCTCGGTTACGAGAAGGGCCTCGAGTCAGAGAAAGAAGAATAGGACTTCCGTTCGAGTCCTCGAGGAACAGATAGGCAGACCGAGTCGAGCCTATCTAATGTGGTAGCCGAGAAAGAGTTCTCGGATTTGATAAAACCTGTGGTCCGGGTTTCATCGAATAAGGACAACAACTAATAAACCAGAGACAGAGAAAAAAAATGGCAAACGGATTCCGTTTTGCTGCAACTCCACCAGGGCTATCTCAATATGGGGGCGCCCAAACGGCAGCATTTGCAACACAAGCACAAGGAGGAGCCCAAATGCGAGGTCGTGGTCCGGGCGGCGAAGGTGCGGTTACCTTTGGATTTGGTGAAGACAAATTCTACGCCGGTCAAGGTGGCGTAGAGACTTATCCCGGTTGTTACGGTCTTCCTACTTACTGCGGTTGGCAGCAAGTGGCGGGTTCGAACAACATTGCTGCTACTACGGCAGGTATTGTCAGCGTCGTGCCGACAGTATCTCCGTATTTCGAGCCTAAGGCTGTGTATCTGTTCGGCATTGATCCTGCCGCTCCGGGCACGAACCTTCGGTTCACGGTTGGTGCGGTTACCGTTGGTGGTAGCCCGCAGCTTGCCGTCAATACCTTGACGCCGGCCGGCGGTGGTCCGGGTAGCCCGGCAGAGCTTCTTTCGGACGTTTTCAACCGTTCGGATGAACCCCTGCTGGTCAATTGGTCGGTCTTTTCGACCGTCGGCCTCGCTCGCGAGTTGCAGATTTCTGTGTTCAACCTGAACGCTGTCGAAATCCGCATTTTCGCGTGCATCTGGGGCAACGCAGTCACTTCGCTCGACTGCTACGCATAGGCAAATGCCTCAATTGGAAAGGCTCCGAGGACGCTCGGGGCCTTTCCCTTCTCTACCCGCGACGGCACGGATATAATGCGTTTGGAGAAAAACAGTGAACCGCGGGAGAGGCGCCCCGATAGGTAGATTTGCAAAAGTGGCCGCCGCGCAGGCGGATAATGCTTTACAACCCCGGTCCGCGATTGGCGAGATTAGAAACCGTCAACGGGCCGAGGTTGTTTCATTTAATCAAAACGACGTCCGGCTAAGAAATCCGGCTAGAACACCAGATTTTGATCGTCATGCCCCACAGTCATATTTACAAAAGATTCAGGGTCTAGGATTAGCGCCAAATTATCCTCGGGCATTTACAGATTTAGTATATGGTGATGCTGGTCCCAGTGGCTCTTATTTCCGGCGCACAGAAATTTTTCATGTCCTGGCTCCGCCGAATGAACGAGTTGCTTCTTTTCCATACAATAAAGCGATTGCTATCGCAACGCTCAGATCGTCTGATGGGCGACCAAGATACTTTCACACTTCATTATTCTGTGTAGGCAATGAATATCAAACCGTTCCGGTTGGAACGATTCAACCGGTAAGTGAAGATACTGTCCTGAGGTTTGCTTCCGGCATTCCTACAAGCGCGCCACTTCCACCTGGATTTCTTTCGTTCGGAGTTCCCCTTATCGGTACGGTAAAGTTTCGAATTCTTGTCGAGGATGAAAGTGGCGGGCGTTTTGTAGATGCGGATGTGATTGGAACTAGAAGTCTAAATCTTTATGGATTTGCTGTTACAGTTTTTGTACTTATTAAAGATAGCGGATATGAAATTGATCGACAGGTTGAACAGCCGGGATTAGGGCCGGGATTTATCGAACAGACAGTTGTTGCGGCTAGAATTGTTTCTCTTATGAGAAACGATAGAAAGAATCATGATAATAGAACAATAACCATCGCGCATCCAGGTGGGGATGTCGATTATAATGTAGCAATACCACCGGGCGCGCAAAGGGTTCAAATTTATAGCATTGATGGAATTGCGCCGCTTCCAACATATTTCTTTTCGTTTAGAACTTCATCTCTTTATGCGCCCGAAGGCACGGTAAATACTAATGCCGGATCGATAAACTTTAATCCGGGTCAATCTCGCACATCAATTTATGATATTCCAAACGCGAATATTATTCGTGTTAATGCTGTTGGCGCACCCGCAAGCCTTTTTTCGTTTACCTTCGAGGTGACATCATGAGCATCAAGAAGGTTAGAAATTTGCAGCGCGCGACAGTAAAAGCGCTAAACGATCCGCGCGTTTATTTAGATAACCCGGATATACAACCCGCGTTCGATAGAAGCTCCCCAATTCCAAGCGACCAAAAGGCTTATGCGCTTGGTTTTGAGCCAACTAGTCCAAAACGTAGATATCAGCTTCCTGTCGGAGATACTGGTGCTGGGCAAACTGTTTATAGGCGTGCGCAATTGTTTTATAGCTTGGGTATATCGGGAATTCCTTTATTCGCAAATCGGGTGAGTGGTGCGCCGTATAGCAAATCGATCGGTATTGCAACATTACGGTCAATCAGCAATCGGCCTACCTATTTTCACATTTCTGTTTATGGTACCGGAACCAGGAGGCCATCAACAGGAATTCCGCTTCGGCCCCTTACAGAAACCGTTATTGAATCTCAACAATTTGAAGCGATTTATCGCGAAGTGGCGCCAGGGATTTTTGTTGATATAACTCCAAGGTTTATTCCAAATGTCCCTACATGTCAAGCGCGCATCATGGTTCATGACGAATCCGGACAGCGTTTTTTTGATGTCGATGTTATTGGTACTAGATCATTTAACGTTTATGCTTGGGGGGTAACTGTATTTTTGTTATTAAAAGAAAACGGTCAAGAAGTAGATTTTCAAAATCCAGATTCAATTGTGCTGCAAGACGGAAATGATATTGGGGTCGAAGATGATATCGTTGGCGCAAGAATCGTTCCAGTAATTCAAGATAAAACAGAAAATATTCAAAACAGAACTATTACGGTTCGTATAGATCCTATTACTCTTGGGGTCGATACTGTAGTTCCGATTCCGCCTGGCGCAAGAACGGTTCAAATCATATCTCATGAGCCTCAGCCAGACCCCGCTGACTGGTCAATACGATTTGTATATAATAGAATTTCTTCGGTGGTAAGAAATGATGTAGGTACAATTAATTTGAATGCCGGGCAATCAAGATCAACAATCATAAAGATTCCCAATGCGCCAGCCATCGCATTTCGGCCACTAGACGACGCGCTACCGCCGACAGCTTTTTCGCTGGTCTTTGAGGTGGACGCATGACAAAAAAAAGAACCCTTCGCAAAGCAATCGTCCAGGGATATGATCCGGCCCAAGCCGATTATGTTGTCGATTTGCTTTATCCAGATGGACGCCCCAATATTCAGCAAATTAGAGACTGGGAGCGAAGGCAAATTCAGCCGCTTCAAGTTCCGGGCGCAACGTTGCCTAATCCAAACGTACAGGCGCCGTTCGGTCGAATGAGCCCACAAACCAGACTCGCCAAAAATGAAGCATTGGGTTTTCAGGTTCAACCAAATCGATTGATTGATTTGGCACCCGGAGATGCCGGCGCGGGCGAGTCTTCGTTTCGTCGTACGCAAATTTTTGCAAGATTGGATAGTCCTTCTAATTTGATTGTTGCTGGCAATCCATATGACAAATCAATCGGAATGGCGACCCAGCGCTCGAGCGATGCTCGTCCACGCTTTTGGCATGTTTCTTTCTTTGGAATTGCCGTACAAAGGGTTGCTAATCCTCCGGCAACCCTTACACCATTAAGTGAAGGGCAAATTCTCAGCGCTCAATTGGAGCCTGTAATTACAGGTGCAATATCCACCCCAAACTTTGTGCCCGCTATTAGTCAAATGAAAGGGCGGGTGATGGTTTTTGACGAATCTGGACAGAGATTTTTCGATGTTGATGTGTTAGGAAATAGAAGTTTTGATGTTTATGCCTGGGGAGTAACAGCATTCATTTTGATGCCAGGAAATGCAGATGATATAACTCAAACATCTTATGAGGTTGATCGTGGTAGCGATGGAAATATTCCTCAAGCGCCGTTATCCGGTTTAATTGAAGATGCCCTCATCGGCGTTCGTGTTGTACCAATTGCTGTAAACAGTACGCAAAACGATGAAAATCGCACTATTACTGCGGTAACAGATGGAATAAATATTACAAGAGTGCCAATTCCTCCTGGTGCGCGAAAGGTTCAAGTTATTTCTCATGAATCTTCAACTCTTGCTACTAGTTACGATATAAGATTCGATGCGGGAAATGATGGGACATTTATTGGTCGTAGTGATTTAGGAATTATTGATATAAATGCAGGTGAGACAAAAAGCGATGTTATTTTAATTCCTAATGCAGTACAAATTATATTTACGCCACCAGCACCGCCGCCGCCGCCGGTAACGGCTGGATGGTCGCTCGTATTTACGGTAGAATCTCAGTAATGGCAGAATTCCAATTCAGAATCCTCACTGACGATAAAGGGGTGAGCGATGATGAAATGGTCTATCAGGGCCTGGCCGCCGTCGAGACCGCTATTGCAATTAATGTAATGCATCTGCGGCGTCGGCCCGAAGACATCTGCGCGCTTGCATGCGGAAAAATTAAATACGATACAAAGAATAAAGATATCCTTTTGATGATTGCGGAAATTAGTACCCTTCCTGTTCTGATTAAAAAGGGGAAAGGGCTCTGTATCGACATCGTGGCTGCTGATGTTGCGGCAAAAAGATATGAAGGGTATGCGGCGTGGCCATATATTTACTCAAAGGGTGGTGGTATTTTTCATGTTGTCACGCACATGCGCGATTCCCTTGGAAATATAATTGAATTCGATCCCTCTACAGAACTCGAGCAAAGAGGATGGGTGGTATCATATCAACCCGATAGCTGCCGGGTTTGTCAATAGGAGCATCATGCGTAGTGAAAGACGTAATCACAGTAGACCGAGAACATATGCTATAGAATGCACGCCTGCTTCCCAGCCGTGTGATCGGGCTCGTAATGTTTCTTGTGGCATTTCATATAGTAGCATTGGTCCGGTTATAACCGGGTTTGACGCCTATGGCTATCCCGTTGTTCGAAACATGTTTCTTCCGAAGCCTTATGAAATCGATGGCGGTAGAAAGTATGGCGCACAAGTTGGTATTATTCGACCCATGAAGCTCGTTGTTGCCGATGGGGAAACGGCGCCCATTAAGATTGGTCTCGCAACAGTAGCAAATGGATTCAGGATAAAGGCCAGCCCAAGCGTTCCGGCAGCACCGGGTGATCTCCCGCCGCAATTTAAATTTTGCGTGCATAAAGGAGCGTCTGGTTATTTTTTGCGTTTCCGTAATGCTAAAACCAGCACGCATGGAGCCGCTGTCGAGGTCACAGATTGTCAGCCCGACGAATCTGGCCTCATGATATGTAAGGTGCAGCGCGAAGGTTTTAGAGGCTATGGACCGATCTGCGAAGGCGTTGAGGCGGATAAAGAACCCCTGCCCGTTGATTGCTGTGTGGAATTAAAAGGAGACGCATCGGGTCAGCTTGTTTGCGCAGGGTCTGGTTACGATCTGCTCATTGTTCAAGTTTTGCCCGGTAGTGAACATTATATAAACGGAATTAAGCGTATTTCAGTCACGCATCCTGATTTGCCAGGCGGCGGAGCAAGGCTTCCGGTTTGCGAGCCGATTGATGAGGTTCCAGAAGATCGCCCATGTTGTATTGAAGAAGGCACTGGATTGATTGTGTGTCCGCCTGAGGTTCCATTCGGCTTGGCCGGCTCAAAGATTCCGCTCGAATATTTGGAGTTTGTAGATGAGCCAGATGGGACTCGTGTTGCGCGATTAATATGTGGTGACATTATAAACATGCCGCCAGAAGTTCGACATGAAAATCAAATGAACGCGGCCATGTTTAATATTTGTAACGAGCTTGGCGGATATAAGTTTCAGATTTGTAAAAAAGTAGCGGTACCATCTAAAATAACGGACAGGCCAAGACCCAGGTTTCCCGATCTTTGCTGCTTTGATCCCCGAACCTCGAGTCTCATTTGTGAGGGGACGCCATTTCATGGACTGATTGTAGAGGTTGTTGCACAAAGCGCTAGCGTTGTTTCTGTGCGACACCAAGATATTCCAGGTGAAACAATTCGGATACCGACTTGTAAGCCGGAAATTGTCGTAATACCCACAGTCTCTAAGAAGCCGCTGTCGGAAATCGAAATCCCCCCACCGCCAGAGAGGCCCCCGCCCCCACCAGAAAAACCACGCGCCTCACCAGAACCACCAATGCCACCGATGGCCCCGATCGCGCCATCAGAATATTCACCAACATCATGTGAGCCGGTTGAAACCTCAGTCTGTTATCGCGCATGGCAAGAAATGATTCGCAAACCGGTAAAAATGACCAAGTGTGATGAGCGCTGGTTAAACATGCTCGAAGATGTTAGACGATATGGTTGTGGTCGCCCGACGTCAGGACGGCGATTTTCTGCAATGGGATTTTCGAGGGTAAAGGTTCGGAAGTATTCTAGAATTGGAATTGCGCCAGAACACCGTGAACATGGTCGATTTCCCGGATTAAGAGGGGAAAGGGGGAGGAGCTAATGACCTATCGCGCCGCACGTCGTTATGGTGGCTTTTCTGGTCGGCCTAGCATGGTGGCCCGCGGCCATAATGCGTGGGCAAGCAATCCCGATAATTGTTTTTCACGAAATAGCCGAGATTGGAAACCGGAATACACAACACTTCATCAGTCGCATGCTTGTCCGAATCCGTGGGGACAACAAAGCCCCATGCGGCCCCATAATGTAAGCGGAGATCCAGCGGGATATAATACCAGCCTTTGGCGAAACAATACCGACGTCATAAATGCGCTCAACCTTCTTGGCTATTGGAACGGGGATCCAAGCGCGATGTTTCGCGAATTCCAAGCTAATTGGAATTATGTAGCCTCCAATATAATGGCAAATAACGAACGGTTTGGAAGCATAGTATTTAAATATGTTCCCGTAGGAACAGTCATTGTTGACGGAAGGCCCGGTCCCCAATCGCTCAACGCGCTCGAAATAGCCCTCGAGAACCAACGATGGTCAGAAGACCTATCATGGCCGCGCGTGATTGAAATGATGCGCGGCAGCGGTTATGGTAGAAAAAAGATCTACAACGCGGCGCAACGGTAAACATGAATAATAAACCACCAAATCTGAGCCAGAGCAAGGCTGGATATAACACCCAGATGTTTCCGAACAATCGAGCTGTTTGTCGGGCGTTTAGGATTTTGGGTTATACAGTTAGCTCTTCCAGATCAAAAATATCGAAACGCATTGTTGTTCAATTTCAGAAAGACTATAATAAATGTTCATGCAAATTTAACAAGTGGGGTCATATAGAAATAAATGGACAACTCAACAAAGAAACATTGAACGCGGTTGAAATAGCCCTTCGCTGGACAAAGAAACAAGCAAAGAAAGAAGGTTTGCCAGAACCAGTGACCTGGCAAAACCTATGTAAGAAGATAGGTGATGGTCGTGGATATTCGGCAACCGACAAAGAAAAATCTGAAGAAAAAGAAAAGGCAACTAACTACATCGAAGTTTTGCCAAACGGGCAAGCCAAACTTCGAAATATCTACAATGATCGCGCGCTTCGAGCAGATATCCTCGATTTTGAGAAGCATGGACCGGTTATCATGGCGGTAGCTATTCTTCCGCCTCAGGCCGATCTTCCAAATGGCAAAAATAACCCCATCACATGCCCGTGCGTTTTCGGATGTTGCTGATGGAACACGATCATACATACATGTCACATCAGAATCTCTTCGATATCTCTAGATATTCGAAGATGATAGTGCAAAGAGTTCGTCCGGACGCCGGGGTGCTTCCCGGTTGGATTAATGATGCCATTTCGGCCGTTCGAACTCACATGAAAGACGTCGTTCATTTCTTGCGATATCAGTCTTCGCAAGGAAAACACTATGGGCAAACTCCCTATCCAAGCTACACCGGAAGACCTGGAATCGATCCGGTGATGTATGCGCCGCGAGCCTATACGGCGGTGGATTTGTTCAATAGCTCTTATATGGCAAACAAGAATTTGTATGAAATATCTGCATATGCCGATGAAGCCATTGGTCATACTAGGGCAGGTGCCGGGATCTTTCCCGCATGGCTCGAGCATAAACTGTCTATCTGTGCAGAGTATCTAGACAGTATTGGACATTGGCTTCAAAACGAAGCCTCTTTAGGTCGGCAGTATGGCCAAGGTGCTGGATTTCCAACCGGTGCAAGAAAGCCTGGTCTTTTATATGGCCCCGGTCAAGCCGGGATTGAACCAACGTCAGGGCTTCGCCGATTTGGCGCGAGTTTTCCGCCCGGAAATAGCAGCAGGCCACCGGGTACCGGAAGTCTGCCGAGGCCATCTGCACAATATTCAACCATTCCATCAGGCCCAAGACCCGATTCGAGAATACTGAGACCGATTGGGCCTGGGGGTACACAGATTCCGACAAGGCCACCGCCTATAAGATTTGATCCGAGTATTTCAGGTGCGCAAATTCCAACCGGTGGAGGCGGATTGGGTTATCAGCCTGGATATGGATCTCACATACCAGGCCCACCACCAACGGCACCCATGTTGCCAAGCCGAATGGAATGGATGATGCCGCCGAGCAGAATGCTCGAGATCAATCGCATGCGGTTACCGAGCAGAATGCTTCAAGAAGAAACAGGGCGTAAATTTGGTGTACCTGGTATTCCATATGGTCAACCAGGATGGGCCGGCGCTGGCGGCGTTGCGCAAGTTCCGTGTTTGAGTGTTCGAAGCTATTCGCTGGCAGAACGTTCGGCAGGAAGTCTCGCGATACCGCCACCAAAACCGAGTCCGCCGCCACGTCGCGGTCCAAGGTTGAAAACGAAACCCAAACGCGGTCGAGCTTGGAGGAGAAGACAATCATGACACATCGATTCGGAAGAGCGGGAACAAGATTCGGACAAACAGCAAGATTTGCTGGAAGAATATATGGTCAATTAAGATGCGAAACAGATTCCGATTGCCCCGGCGATACTTGTTATTGCGTAGATAAACAATGCAAAACGAATGATCCAGTGGGATGTTTGGGTTGGTATGGGGCCTATACCAATATTCCTATATCACGACCAGATACGCGCGGTGTTAAGATACCACCCAGACCTCCAAGCCCACCACCGCGTCGGCCTAAAAGAATTCGAAAACGAAAGGCTAGAAAACCGCGCGGTCGTCTTGGGGAGGCTCGCGCTACGGATGTGACTAAATATCTGATACATTTAGGTTATACAATTAACAAATGGGTTTATAAGAGCTTCCAAAGTGATTGGAATTGTGTTGTTGGTGCCGGAATGCTAGAGGGTAAAAAGATTGCTCCTATCGGCGCTCTGACGACGGAAACCAGAAAGGCGCTCATCATGGCATCGGCGTTTCAAAATAGAATGCCAAAACCCTGGAAGAATTATGTGGACAAGGCTCGATACGTAGGGTGCTAAAGTGGCTTGTAGATTCGCAAGAACAACAAGGAAACGAAGATCGAAAGGCAGATCTTTCAGACGCAAAGGAAAAGTTTGCAAATGTGGCCGCGGCAAAAGCTGCTGTAAGTATAAGCCAGAGAATCAACGCAGATACTCGTGTGGGCATAGCTGCACGAAGGGATAGATAAAAATGACACACCGATTCGGAAGAGCGGGAATAAGATTCGGACAAACGGCGCGGTATGCTGGCGCGTGCTTCGCTCAGGCCAAAGAGAGCAAGCCGACCATGACCCATCTCGTGGCCAGAAAGCCGATCCCCGATACTAGGCCACCAACACCAGAAAGACCGACACCAGACACCGCCCCTACAAGACCAAAAAAGATACCGGCTATTTTAGTGGCGCCTACTGCAAAACCTCCCGCACCCAGATGTTGCGTTGTAAAAGTAGGCGACAGGCACAATTTGTCTTGTGAGCCAAAAAGCCACCCATGGCATGGTATAGACGTTACCGGTAAGGTTTCCTGTCACATGAGGCCACAGGGTATGATGTGCGTGGTGAGGTTCGCAGACCGGTTTGGCGAGAACGTACTTGAGATTCCACTTTGTCCACCGGGAAAAGAACCTCCTGAGTTCAAGGTCCCGCCGCCGCCGCCACCGCCACCGCCGCCGGGAAAAATTCCTTCACGTTTACGAATTTCGCCACCATTGCCGCCGCCGGAAAAACCGCCCATTAAGGTATATCCAATTCCGCAAGCACCGCCACCAAAAAGACCGCCTATTATTACAAGGCCAGTTCCGGAAGTGCCATTTGAGCCACCAATGCCACCAATGCCACCAATGCCGCCGACGCCGCCGACGCCACCAATTCGGCCGACGATAAGCTGCGAACCCATAGAAGCCATGAGAGGAAAGAAGGCCTGGCAAGAATTGGTTCGCAGATCTAAACAACGCAAACCCAGGCGCACGTGTTAGGAAAAAAAAATGACACACCGATTCGGAAGGGCAGGAAGAAAGTTTGGGCAAACCGCACGGTTTGCCGGCTTGCAATATATTAGTAGCGGTCATACTACGGCCAATCTTGGTCTTCGTACGGCAACGGGCGCGGCACCCATGACGCTCAAACCAAGCGGTATGACAAGCGCTAGATTTTCCGCGACACAACAGCCGCCCCAAGCGGGTTTTGACCCAAATATTCCCGGAAGACCGATTCCAGGAATTCCTAAGTTTCCGCGGCCAAAACCCGTACCACCCCTTCCGCCAGGTCGACCACGTCGTGGCGGACGTCGCTAAAAAGAAAGGCAAAACGATGACATTACGATTTGGCGGAAGAGGTGGAAGAAAATATGCTCGGGCAGGGATTGTATATGGTGGCCCACGCCCTGCGAGCGGTGGAGTCACTCTCCCGATTGCGCTTCCTCGCGATGTGCATTCTCGAGGATATGCGGCGGCACCAATGACGCCCAAGCGTTACGTCCCTTGGGATTGTGCAAAAAATTGCGATAGACAATTTCCTCACGCTTATCAGATGCCGGAATGGCAAAAGTGTTTAGATGATTGTTATAATATTTGGCAAGGGATTTTGTGGCCCGGCCCCAAACCTTTGGGAAAAGCGTTGCCAAAGAGTATAATAACTAAGAATGAGCGGCCAAAACGAAGAACGCGCCGCGGCTAAAAGCAATGCCTAATACCGACATAAAACCAGCAGCAGTCGCAGTAGGCGTCGTCGTAGTTGCGGGCGTTATTCTTTATTCAATGAAAAAGAAGCGTTCTTGCACAGAGCTTCCAGGTATCTGGAGCAAAGATGGTCCGCTTCATTTGACTCGAGAAGCCCAAGATGAAGCGATGGAGCTTGCTCGATATAAAATTCGCGAGTATATGCTTACATCCGGCGAATATACACTTTCAGATGTGCAAATGTATGTTGCCGATTCATTGCGTGATTGCGCTTGGGAAAAATTAAAAACCGATGAACAAAAACAGGTTTGGGCAGGGGTCAAACACATAGTCAATGAAGTAAATCAAAGAGCCAAGCAGGATCCTGATGGATTCCTTCAGTCCTTCGCTGAATAAATTTCGGTAGTTCTCATGGCATCAAAGACAGCACCGCTTCTTGTACTGGCAGGCGCAGGTCTTCTCCTGCTCAGTACTAGTAAAAAGAAGAAAAAGAAGACTGGAATTGATGTCATACGAAAGGGTGATGAAGAAGACTTAGATGAACGCGATGAAGATGAGAATATTTTTGATACGGACGAAGATGAAGAAGACGAAGAAGAAAAGAAAGAAATAAAGAAGGAAGAAAAAACAGAAACTATCAAAGATATTCTCGAAAAATATATGTCATTAGATGGCCGGGCAGGATTGGGAAATCTATATTTGATCAAGCCGGGCGATACACCGCTCGAGATTTGTCGCGAAGCATTATTTGGCAGTCGCGAACCAGTCACAGATCCAGTTCGTCGCCAAGCTGCGATAGAACTTTTGATTCGTATTGATTGTGGCCCATGGAATCAGGCATGTTATGGCGTTCCATTGGCAAAGCTTGGGCCGGGACATGCAAATGTCGATCGCTATTTCACGCAAAAGGGCGTTTCGTGGGATCCAATTTATTCTGATAATCTCGCAAGAATTTTAAACGGTCTAAAACCAACTTCAGAACCTGGTGGTTATTTTGCATTAATTTGGATACCCATGATCGACATCGATCGTTTCGATCTCGAAGGAATTATTTCTACAGAAGGAATGAATTATCCAGATACAGAGAGCGGGTTGGGTTATAACATGATCGATCCGCCGCCCGAGATTTTGAACCTTGGATTTGAAATGGTTTCGGCGCAACAGGTTGGATGCGAATTACCCGAGGGCGATTTCCGTCAAGTGATTGTAGCTAATGGTTAGAAGAAAAAGAGTTTTTAGCCATGTTGCTACAAGCGCTTTTCATACGCACGGTTCTGCTTTATTAATATTTGCGTTTTTTGCAGCGGTTGCGCATAGGCGCGTTTCATTTTCAAAGTGTTGAGAAATGTATATCGAAATGCTATTTTATAGCGGGAGAAGAATATGTCCGAACACGATATAAACGAACCGATTCTTGTCGTCCTCCGTCGTGGTCGCAATGGTCGAGGATTTAGTGTGTCACCAATCGATGACATTCCAAATCCTGCGCTTTGTCTTGATGGGCAAGAACTTGGTAATGCATTGATCGAAATGCTTGATGATCCAAGACAGGCTCGAGTAAACATTAATGATTTACTCAGCGCAACAGAAGAAGAAGAAAAGAAATCAAACGATGACTCTTCAAGCGAAGATTCCGAAAGCGACGAAGAAAAAGAAGAAGAAGGAAGTGGCGGAATCTTTGATGGCGTAAAGGATGCCGAAGACCCCGCAGATGCGTTGCTCATCAACATTCTTTCTGCCGCTTTGCAAAAGGGGCGTGAAATGAGCGACCGCAGCAAAAGGCGAAGGGGCGGTAGGTCTCGAAGAAGAAAGTAATGGACCCGATTACTCTTGCAGCAATTGCTCTTGGCGGAGTAATACTTCTTGGCGGTAAGAAAAAACGTCGTCATGTTGTTAGCTGGGGAGTAAAGGGCCCAGAAGATAGATTGATGTGGTTAAACGAAATAAGGAGTATGTCTTTTTGGGTAACTAATGAGTATGGCACGATGCCATATCTTGCCGATTTTTTGACCATTACCGCCTTTAGAGGTTCGCGATTCAATCCGGGAATGGTCAATTCCGAAATAAAAACCAATTGGAATGCCGCTCGAGGTCTTTTTGATATGCGGCCTGAAACCGCAGGTAAAGGTGATTTGTCATTTATTCTCGGCAATCCATCGGCGTTGAATAATCCATACATTAACTTTGTTGCCGCTTTTTCTCACATTGTTCGTGGTGTTGGTCGTATAATAAGCGAAGGCAGCGGAAATCCAGATTGGATGGCGATGCGTAGATGGTGGGCGCTTCCTTATTTAATTCATGATTTTAATGAATCGAATAATGAATCTACGCAAATTCGATATCGTTTTGAAGAAGCGATTGATGACTGCAATTCAACCTATGGAACCGAAATCGATCCAGATTTCATATGGGCGCCCGTGGGTATGGGTGCCCCACCTTCGGCATCCGAGTTACTGCAGGCCTTCTCAGGTGTTCTAGCAGCGTAGGAGCAATCATGGCAGCGGGCGCATTACCTCTACTCCTTCTTGGCGGTGCAGCCGTCGTACTTACGAAGAAGCGCAGGCGCAGGCGCGCGAATTGCGCGGATTTGCCAGCGGGTGTTCATGCGGAGAAGAAATCGCAAGGATTAATTTGCGATTTTGAAACAGGAGATTGGGTAGAGGAAGGCGAGCTTGATAAATCTCCAATTGGAGAAGAGGCAGGCGAGTTCGAGGTGATAGAGGAAGAAATTCTTCCTTCTAAAGACGAAGATATACAGACAGAAAAAGAAATAGAAACAGTTCAATTTCAGCCAGTAAAAGAACCGCAGCAAATTTGTGAAGAATTTTTATCTGCTGTTCACGTACAAGTTACAGAGCCAGACGAATTACCAATTAATGAAATTTCTGTAAACGAAACGGCGCTTCCGGCAATGAGATTGGTTTTGAACAATCTCGCGCAAATGCATGGAAAGCCGCTAGATCCGGAAATGGCGGGCCCAAAGATGGTACGCCAGGCGCTCGCAGCGCTGGTTCCAGCATGCGAATGGCTTTATGACGACATAAATGATGAATTCATTTATAATAATAAGTATCGAATAGAAAGCGAAAAGGGCAAGGAAGTATTATATGGGCTCATGGAATTGTCGCGTCGACTTTTGGACGAGTACAATAAACCTGCACCTCCAGCTTCACCGCCAGGACCAGGACTTGGTTTAGTGGGGTAAACCAATGGCCAAGAAAGACGAAGACAACAACAAGATCTTGTGGATAGCTGGAACCGCCTGCATTACCGCGTTCGCGATGTACTATGTTAATAGATATCTCAATGAGCGCGAGGAATTGCAGAGGCTCAAATACGCCGAAAGACAGGAAAGGCTGAAAGCGGCCGAGGAATAGGTTGTTGACGCAGGAAGAATATCCGACATACGAAGAATTTGAGCGGCGGTGGACCCGCTCCGAGGAGCTTTGTGATGTCCTGAAGAGATTGTCTAATGAGGCGATCTTGCGGTCGGGCATGTCAGGGCAGCGCAATAAGCTACTCGAGCGTTGGGGGGAGCTTGAGGTTCCCAATCTTGGTGATGACTCGCCCAATAAGGCTGTGCTGGAAGCCGTAAATAAATGGATCAAGGACGCGGAAACCTTGATTCGTTACATCGTCCAAATGGGAAACGAGGAGGCCGGGTCCACCGCCGACTCTCGTACATATTCCGAACCGGATGCGGATGAAAACGAATTGCCGGAGGTTATTGAAAAGATTTCCGAAGCCGATGCGGTAAAAGAGGATTGGCGATGGCCGTGGGAAGAAAAAGCGCTTGTAACTGTCGAAAAGAAAAAGCGTAATATTGATGTGGCTAAGATTGCAAAATATGGATTGATTGGTGCTGGTGTTTTGTACGCAATTAATCTGTGGATCGAGGAATAGGAAATGAATTTTCTATCCATCATTGCACTTGGCGCCATTGCTTTATTTGCAACAAAAAAGAAGAAAAAATATCCGCCTTTAAAACCGCTGCCGGCACCAGATGATTTGGGTACTGTATTTACTGGAGACACTGCGAATACCCCAGACGTAATTCAGGCAAAGGTTGGCGAAAAATTTACAATTACTTTTACTCATCCGTCTGGAATTCCTTATATGTGGTTACTCGAGGCGTCACCAGCTGATGATTCAATTAGAGCCGTGAAAACGTTTAATGTTCCATCCGCGGAACATATGCCAGGAGCACCAAGTACAGATTATTTCGTTTTTCAGGGTTTAAAATTAGGTGGCGGTTCATTGGTATTCCATTTTCAAGCGCCATTGCTGCGCGGTAAAGAACCACCTCAAGAAATAGTCGAAATCCAGGTCCAGGTTTCGTAAAATAGCGAAGGCAGGAGATTCAAAATGGCAGGAAACATGCTCCCTTTGTTGCTCGTGGCTGGTGGTGCGGCTGCACTCATGATGGGTAAAAAGAAAAAGAAGCCCGCCGTGACGCCATCCGTAGTCGAGCCCGTTCCCCCATCTCCAACGTTTAAATGGGATACGGCGCTTGCTATGGCGCAGGAGAATATCCAAAAGCAGGCTCCTGGTACGATATTGACAAAGGTAGATTCAGGCAGCATGAAGAAAAACGGTACGCTTTGCAATTGGATGATTGCATCGATCGACCCACCGCTTTCGGATGAATCGGTATATGCCGGTTTTGTTATTTGTCCAGCAACGCAAGCGCGTCAAGAAATGACTGGCCCAACCGTTGCAGATATAAAATCAAAGATCGGAATTTGATTATGTCTGATATAGGACGCCTTCTTTTGGTTGGCGGCGCTGCGGCATGCTTTGGCCTGCTCATGGCAAAGAAGGCAAAGAAGAAGCCCTCAAAGCCGATTGAGCCGGTTGAGCCAACGCCAGCCAAACCAAATATTGCATTGAGCGGTTCTAGTAATGGCTGGATTTGGCGTGCGCGAAATGTAGCTGGTAGTTTTTATGGCGACATTCTCGCTCCCGGTTCAAATTTATGGCAACCAGTAAATTTGCAGGGTTATAATATTCCAGAAAAAGCAAAGGAGATGACGCTCCGTTTTATTAGCTACGCTAAAGATCTTGCGGCAAAGCCATCGGGCAAGATAATGGAAGAGGGTGTATTACATAAATGGGGTTGGCGTATTCGTATGATGGGGGAAGTCGAAGATATTAATGCGGAATATGTTGGTGAGATTCTTGCGCCGGGTGCCGTTTTTTGGACTCCAGCACATCTTGATAGAAGAGATAATCGACCAGATGTCAAGCTGCTTGCCGAAGAGGCTATAAACGCCGCTAGGGATTTGGCTGTTACGGGCGCGTGATGACTGATTGTGGCGACAGAAAATTTACAGACGATCATCATATCGAAGAAGCTTGCAAAGACAAGAAAGCAAGCTGAGAAGCTCGCGCGGCCGTACGCGCGGAAAATATACACATCTCGAGAGACCAAGCATTCTTTTCGCTTTCGGCAAAGACCGCCGTCGGACTTTATAAAGAAGAGCTTTCGGTCTTTTCGTTTGCCGCATAAGCCAGGCATTGTTTTAGTATATGGAAAACTAAAACGAGCCAAAAATCCCTCTCAGCGTTATTTGCAATGGCGTGGAGACGATCTCGATGTCATGCGCGAATGGGATTATTGGATGGTCTTTTATCCGCAGGTTCGCAAAGCGAAAACGGAAAGGGCGCTGAGGGTTTGCGCGCAGAATCTCAAAGATAGACGTTTGAAAAGTGCAACGATAGAGGACCTTTGTGTTTCCGAAATTGCTGATCGAGCACGAATATTACGCGTCGCATTTTGGCCGCAATCAGTTGAAAATGATTGGCGAATTTATAAGGAATTATTAAGCAAGGAAATAAAAAACCCAGCCAAAAAGCAAAGCAAAACAAAACGTAAGACCAAGAAGAAAACAAAAAAATCTTCAAAACATATTAAGTTAGTATCGCCCACTGTAATGCCGGATCCCGGTCCGTGCTCATGGCTAGGCTCCACGCTCGAATTTGGATGGGAACCCGATGGCGAAAAATGGCGAAAATTCGATGGTAATGGTCGTGCCGTTTGGGGGCCGAGATCTGATTGGATGTTTCTTTGGTCGCCAAAATATAAAGCAATCGTAGCAATAAAGCGTCCGAGAAATATGTATAAACTCGCCAAAGTAGAGCGTTATGGTAGCGCGGCAAAAATGTTTGAAGTATTTGCTGCGCGTCCAGCAGAAAACACTTTTGAAGTGGATGTTCCAGAGGTGCCTTTACATCGTATAGGGCGTAAAGCTTCGCATATTATTTATAGATCCGATAAATGGTCAGCGCAAAGAAAGAAAACAGATTATAATCATGATTTTAAAAAAGGTGTAAAATTATATTGTGGACCAAGTCTAAAAAGGCCAGAAGTGTTTTTATGTTTCGGTGGAAAGCTCACTCTCACTGAGAGGGGCCTTGTTTATTAGCTGGGTAAATTGGTAAAATCACGATTGGAGCCAAAATATGGCTAGAGGTCCATGTCGAAATAGAAGGGTAGTCCATGTCGACCATAGACTGCACTCACCTTTTTACGATTGGGAGGGTGCATCTGGTTTAGCCCAATCGAGCTTCGAGTTTAGTGATGCTGATGCAATGTGCTATTGGGGATTGTGCGGCCCCCAGGATGTTAATGCATGGTTTCAGGCGACTGATAATTACTTTAGCATTGAACTGATACCCCAATACAATCGAATCGAATCGCGGGCTACAGCCATGTATGAAGGCGCTGCATTGCCACTCGAGCTTTCAGATCGCCTTGGCAAAGTAAAGAAGCTCATCAACGAGTGGCTCCAATTCAAGGGCGTTTTTGTCGAGCGAAGTTTTTCAGAAGGGTTTCTCCATCCAACTCATGCATATTGGATAGGGGAAGTAAAGAAGATTATCGTTTTCTTCGATGCTGCAGCTTGTGAGATGGAGGCGCTAAACAATATCGCCGAAATCGAGCTAAAGTCTCCAGGCCTCGTAGAGCATGTTCCAGCAGCACAAGCAGAAAAACCGCCGGTTGGTGATAGGTGGCTTGGCGGAGCGGGAGGAGTAAAGCGCAAGACCGAAGAGGGCGATATGCTGACTACCGCTCTCATTCTTGGCGGTATTGGATTTGGTGGTTATTTCTTGTTCAAGGTGCTGACGGAGTAGTCAAAATGGCGCGCGGATTAGCACTTCCCATCATGGCCGGCGGAGCCGCATTGATTCTTCTTGGTGGAGGAAAGAAAAGGAAGTTATCTGGTCGCACTCGATGGGGCGTAAAAGTATCTACTGATTGTCAAGATGTTACGATTGTCGATCCGGTATTATTTCAGAAGTTTTTGATTGGCGCTTTTGATGAGCTTGTTTCTATCGATCCAGCGCTTGGTATCATCCAATTGACTGATGCATTATTCGGAGACGTAGCGCCAAATTGTTCAGGATTTCCAGAAGAACCCGAAAGCGCGGCGGTTGCCGAGCTATATGCAACGATTGCACGCATGATGGCGCGGCTCATGATCGAAGACCCGCGTGTAGTAGCAGCCGATACGGATCTCGTTGACGAAGCCACTCAAATAGAATTTGCCGATTGGTATCGTGCTTGGCGTAACTATCCATCATCGACGGTCATGAAGGCTCCGCCAGAAGAAGTGGCGTTCTCATCTGATTATTCAAAATATGAAATTGGGCCAAAGTGGTATGAGGCCACCATAATACCAGAGGCCGAACAGGCTGTTCGCGAGGGACGTGCAGATTCTCTCTTTGAATATATTGTCGAAAACCGCGGCGTGCTCGTTGGGCAATTCATAACCCCGATGTCGGAGCTTCCTGAAGACAAACCAGCCGTCGAGGAGTTTCTCGATAAGCTCGAAGATGCTATCGAGCGAGCAATATCAGAGGTTTCATAAAGTGAGTTTTACTGATGAATATGGGCATTTTGTGCTTTTGGGCGCCGGGCTCGTTTTATTGCATTATGCAACGAGGAAAAAACCTCGCGTAATCGAAGAGCGCGAAGGCGAGCCGTGTGAGCCGGGCGCGTACGCCCCCTTTGGGTATGACTGCGTAAAGGTAGGCGAGGGGTATCAGCTAAAAGCCGAGGTTCCTAAATTCATTGGATATGGACCATATCCAAACCGCCAGGCAGTAGTAGACGCCCTGGATAGGCTGGGTTTTCCAAACGAAAATTTAGCGGGATTTCAAAGATACATGACGTTATATTCTGAATGGGGACTAAGAACCGATGGCAATGTCGATCGAGACACGATGCTCGCACTGCGAGAAGCGGAGTTAATGCTCGAGCGAAATGAATGGCAATTTCCGGAGGTCGCAAATGCCTGATGAGCAAGAGCGTGCTCCGCAGGACAATCCGGCGCCGCCGCCGGAAAAAAGCCCCTATTTACTCGAGGCCGAAGACAAAGATATGTCCGAGTATTTGTTGCCGGCAGCAATTGGTGTCGGCGGTGTGGCGCTTTTATATCGCGCCTTTCGCAAAAAGAGCAAGCGCAAAAAGAAGGCCGCGCCCGAAGCCGATCGAGATCAGGTTACATTTTCAGAGGATTTCTCGAGCTACAAAATTGGTAAGGAATGGGCTGGCATGGTACTCGAACCCTATCTCGCCGAGCAGGCTGAGGAGGGGAACCTACTTGTTACCGATGCGACGGGTTTGAAGTCGGATCATCCTTCTATGACGACAAGTCGTAATAACGTTCTTTCGACATTTTATTCGACGCATCACGTAAGGCTTCCAAAAGAAGAAAGGCCTATCTCAGAGCTTCCAAAAGACCGCAAGAAAGTCGAAGAGTTTTTGAACTTCGTAAATACGGAGGCTAAAAACTTTCAGGAGACGTATTAATGGTCCTAAACATTATCCCATTACTTCTTCTTGGCGGTGGCGCCGTCTATGTTGTTGCTGCAGGAAAAAAGAAAAAGAAAAAGACGCCCGAGAAGAAAGCGCCGCTTGTCATCGAGCCGAAGAAGCCGCCAATAGTAGAGCCGAGGCCACCCGTTCCTAAGCCTCCAGTTGAATGCGCGACGCGTATCGATGCATCTGCGACCAGAATTGATATCTATGAAAACGTAAAAAATACTCGCCGTCCAGTCATCATGGCCGGAACATGTAATGGTAATGGTTTCAATGTTGCTTATGATAAAGTTTGTAAAGAATATTCGGGGGAAGTTGATTTCATATTGGCAAGAGTTGAAGACGCTAGTGATCCAAAAGACAGACAGGCTGCAGCGGCAATATGTGAGGCTCTAAATAATGGAGCCCTTCTTGTCGTGGGCAGACCGGCAGTAGAAGATTGGTCGTTGCCAGAAAGCGGGTTACCACCAGTTGCCACTGAAGGGGTTATGATATTTGATTATGAAGAGATTCCCGATTTACGATTCGATCCGACAAAAGTAAAAGCAGAATTCGTAATTGCAAAGGCGCTAGATTACGCAAAGGGAGCAACGCATCCATCATCTAGATTCTTTCCTTTCAAATTCAGCGGCGGATAAACGGGAGCCAATTTAATGAGTGTAATTCCATATGTTCTTGCTGGCGGCTTGGCATTAATTCTTGGTACGCGTCGAAAGCGATCAACCGATATTGTTCCAATGCGCATTAATTGGATGCCGGATAATCAACTCAATCCAACTGAAATGCGGGTTGGTAATCGTTATTGGTTTACGGTTCCCATCATAGGCGAACTTGATCCGTCAATTGTTTCGACACATCCCATTGACAAGCTTGCTCTGGAAATCAAATCGCATGAGACGGGTGCTGGCAAGTTCTTTGAAATAAGAGTTAAGGCATTACAGCCCGGCGCTTGCGCAATCAAAATCAGTAACAAGCAGATGCACGTAGAGGTGAAAAAATGAACGCACTCCCAATTCTCCTTCTCGGTGGCGCGGCTGCTGCAATTTTGACTGGCAAGAAAAAGAAAAAACGACCGGCGCCCGTTCCGCCCGTACCCGCAGTGACCAGGGCGGTTGGGCTCGAGCGATGGGGTAGCGTGCGCACGCCAGGGAGCATGGAGCTTGCCGTGGGAGAGGATTCGCATACACATGTTGGCGACGACCGTCTCGTCACGGCGGTGGGATCTTCGAATCCTGATGTTATTTCAATAATGAGAGATCAACCCGCTGGCGTTCATACGTCATTGGTGATTTTCAAACCGCTAAAACCGGGCAAGTCAACTCTGACGATTCAATGCCAAGATGGCGCGGTGCTAGTCTCTGATGCCGTCGTGAATGCGTAAGGAATAGGTCCTTCATGCCAAGCGCGTTTCCAATTCTTCTTTTAGGCGGCGCAGCAGCTTTTATTCTTGGTAGCAAGAAAAAGAAAAGACTGATGCCACAAATTGATCATTGGGCTACCATGCCCGAATATCTACAAAACGAAAAAGTCGAATTAGATGTTTGGGGGAGCGTTCGTACACCGGGTGAATTAACGCGTAAGGTTGGTCAAAACTCGTTCACGCATCTTGAAAACAGACCAAAGGGAGAGCCGGGCGGTACATATTACTCGGCATCACAAATAGGCTCGAGCGATTCATCCGTTGTTTCCATTGAGCGAGACCAGGGAATGCCGGACACTCCAATTATTATTTTTAGACCGCTAAAGCCTGGCAAAGCAACGCTTTCAGTTCAGCGTGATGATGATTCGATCTTCATACTGAATGTAACGGTAGTGGAGTAAGCAAATGGCCAAAGCATTCCCCATACTTCTTTTAGGCGGTGCAGCCGTCATGCTCATGGCCGGCGGTAAGAAAAGGAAGGGGGAGCGCGCGGTCGCGGCAGGTGATTTTGGCGAAGGAACGCTTTGGCGTATTCAACGCAATCCTTTAACGAAGCAATATTTTGTTGAAGTCAATGCCGAGGGCAAATGGATTTCAGCCAATAGGCATGGTGTTGTAATCGGCTTTGATACCGTCGAAGAAGCCAAGCATTTGATTGAGCGATTAGATGAGGCCGACTGGACGATGGATCCATCAGGGCATGTGGAGGAAGAGTAATGGCCAACGCACTTCCCATACTTCTTCTTGGTGGTGCGGCTGTCATGCTGATGGCTGGTGGAAAGAAGAAAAAGAAGGCTCCAGGTATTGCCCTGCCGGGATTAACAAGGAGGGAAGCTCCGCGAGTACAGGTTCGCGTAGGCGGAATGAAGATGGATAGCGGTACTAGCCCCATCCCTGAAGCGATGGAGGAGATGCCGCTTGAACCATTTGATTCCATTGCTCAGGTTCAAGAGGCTTTAATCGCGGCCGGCTATCAATTACCCAAGTATGGTGCAGACGGAGGATGGGGCGGAGAAAGCAAGGCCGCGATGAAGAGGTTTCAGAGAGATAATGGCTTTACATCTGAGGCGTCCGCAGGTGTTGTAACTCCAGAAACCCTTCGCGCGTTACATGTAAAAGCATATGAAGGGACAAATGAAGGGCGCCTTGCTAATCCACAAACCGGCGCCGGTACCGCGTTATATTGCGATCCGCTTTTGCAAGACTGCCCGGAGGGACAAGCGTGCTTTGCGACCGATGATGAATTTTTGTGTCTTCCAACCATAGAAGAAGAGGTGGTCAAATATACGCCAGAAGAATATGCTCCTGGTGGATTTCGCGAAGTATACTTTTCGCCAGATTATGGATCCATGGAAATTGGAGGTGGTTGGAAGTTTTCGGTGCTCGAGCCTTGGCTTTACGAGCGCATGAAAAGCGGCAAGCTTTTGACTTACGCTCTAAAGGGGTCGCTTGCTTGGGAAGATGCTATTATTTCTAATCCGAAAGCATTTTGGAGCGCAACATTAGCAAGCGCCGGATTAGCCACGGCAACTGTAGGTACAAAGGGTTGGTTAGATTTTAGAAAGACATTAACGAAGATTCCGCCGGTAAGGCTTCAGTTTGCTCAAGGCCTTCGTTATAGTCGTGGAAGTTATTATATTACAGATCCGCAAACGGGAAGACTGAAGTTTTTTGATTATGGAGAATGGGAGAAGCATGGTTGGAGAGCATACACCGAGTATGTTGATACCGCCATGGGTAAACAGAGTGTTCATATGCTGCGGCATCATAATCCACGATATGCAGAAAAAGCAATCGCCATTGGTGTGCCTCTTATTTATGGTGCTATTATTGTGGGATTAGTCTGGGGGACTGGAAAGGTTACGTCTTTGTTAGCGGATAAACAAAGGGATTTGATTGCCGAGTCTGCGATTTTAGCGTGGCAGGATTTTGCTAAAAGTCATAAGGTTCGTGTCGGAAACGGGCGTGTACTTATTTCCGATCTTCCTGAAGTTATGCCCGTTCAGATATTTCAGGCTTATGTCGCCACACAAATCGTTCGCTTCCAAAAGAGCAATTACGAATAAACTATGCCAAGCTTTTTACCAGTAATACTTTTCGGGGGCGCTTTAGTAGCGTTCATGGGCGGAAAGAAAAAAAAGAAGCCAACGCGCGCGGTGGTAACCGGCGAAGCCGGCAAAGACTGGAAATTATATAAACCATCAAAACGCGCACCAAGCATTCCAGGAATTAAAAAACCACCAGCGACGCCTGGGACACCGGTATCATTAAAACCATTTAGTAGTATTAAACAGATACAAGAGTCATTGGATATGCTGGGTTTTTCTCCAGGTACAATTGATGGTGCATGGGGAAAGAAAACTAGCGCTGCTATCACCAAATTTCAAGAAAAGGAGGGCGTAACCCTCGAGAATACGGGGCGATTAGATCCGCAGACTTTGGGTATGCTTTATTGGCGTGCTTATGGTGATCCCGGTGAGGGCTCAACGATGATGCCCAAAGATCCAGCAAGGCTTCCAACAATTCCTGCAGCACAGGCTTCGACAACTGTTCGGTTTTCTGCCGACTACTCAAAGATGGATATCGGCGTCCAATGGCGTTACGTTGTTCTTGAAGCATGGTTAAAACGACAAAAAGCCGAAGGCAAAGTTGGTTTATCTGGCGCGAAGCGTACATTGGAATGGATCGATGAATACTTTTTTAAAAATCCAGTTCAATTTCTTGGCTGCGGTAATGAAACTGTTGGCGGGATTATTTACACAGGGTTAATTATTGTTGCAACTTGGGGTAAGGGCGCCCTTGTGAAAACAACCCTCACAAAATTGTTTGGCAGTACCAAAGCTGTGAGTTTAATCGCAAAAGGAATGTATTGGTTTGGTATTACAGACGGCGTTGCAAGTGTTACCGGTCTTTTCAATGCTCTTTTAGAAACGCCCGATCAACTTCTTCAGGGACAAATGATGCATCTTGTTAATTCATTCGCTGAAGAACATAAAGTCTTGGTTGGAAAAGAGTGGGTCAAATTAAGTGACGTTCCACTTCAAGAAGGAACACCCGCTGCGGCATTGGTGGAAAAAATGATGATGTGGATTGCCATGTTTCAGCGCTATGAATTCGCAGAGGAGCAATGACCCGTGCCAAGCATGCTTCCAATTCTTCTTCTCGGCGGTGGTGCAGTTTTACTCATGGCGGCTGGCAAGAAAAAGAAAAGGAAAGCGGGCCCGACGGGTACTAGATATACCCCGGCGGTACCGCCGCCACCCCCACCACTAAAAACTGTTAGACCGCCGGCTCAAACAACGAGCGAAGAAATCTGGCGGGAGAGACAGATTGCCCTTTGGTATCTTGCGGAAGTTGGTGTATGCCCCGATTGTCATCCCATTAATATGGATGGTGTTTATACGCCAAATACCGAAAAAGCAGTGATAGCATTTCAAACATATGCAAACATCGAACCCGATGGAAAATGGGGGCCGCAAACCGAAGGGGCGATGAATCGGATATTAGAAGAGATGCAGAAGGCCGCGAAAGAAAGGCCGCCGGTATCCAAGAAGCCCGAAATAAAAATATGCAATCCTAGACAGAGGCCCCCAGGCGCAACGTCAATGATTTGCACGCCTGATGGTGAAGTGATTGATTTAGACTCCATACTTCCAAAAAATGTTAAGTATAATAATGAGATAATTAGTCCTGCGGTTATTCTGAATCCCGATCTTGAACCCTCTAGAGTTAAATCAAAAATTGCGGGTATATATTTAAGCTGTCGCGATGACGCGGCTGATGTAGCTGGATGGAATTTTACGCAGGCGCTGCGAACGTTATCGCTTAGTTATCCAGATATAATATTTGAAGTGATTATAAAAATTAGAAAGGAAACATCAGTAAGTCGTTCTTATATGAATTTAAGACTTACTAAGTATTTTCTCAATATATATGAAAGTGATGATTTTGTTGAGATATCAGATTGGGTTCCTTCTCCGGCGGAGTATTATGACTTTGTTGCCAGAGCGATTGAAAAGGAATGGGGCTAAACAATGCCAAGCATGCTTCCAATTCTTCTTCTCGGCGGCGGCGCCGTTTTACTCATGGCGGCTGGTAAAAAGAAAAAGAAAAAACTAGCCAAAGCAGAAGTAAAGCCGGTAGGTCCGTTGCCTGATGTTTCTGGCGACGAGGATTTAGATAAAAAGGATGACGAGGGCAAGCTCCCGACAAAGCCTGTCGAGCCCACGCCAACACCTGAGCCGACACCAGTGCCCGCCCCTACCGAGCCAACGGGAAAACCCGCGGTGGGTCCATCTGGTGCTGGTACTTGCGTAAGCGGGATCTATGCGAGCGATCCGCAGTATCTCGATCCGGCAATAGGCGACGTGTTGAATCAGCAAGCCCTGACTATGTTTCCGGAGTCGAAGTATTTCTTTTATATTACGCCAAAAGTCCAAATTAAATTATATAATCAAATCGGTGATCGCTTTAACAAGATGCTTTCTGAGCAAGAAAGAAAGACACTCGCAAGCGTTGTATTGCGTGAGGAATTAAAGAAAATTAATTCAGGCTGCGAGTGGGAGGGCCCAATTAGTAATATGAGCGAACCAGGTCGACTCGTATGGTCTGATGCCATTCGAATTCTCGCTCTTGCTCAATTGATGACCGGCTTCAAAGACCCATCCGAATCAGAGCTATTCCAAACCGGCAGCCGATTTACGGTCAGTAAAAAATCGCTTGGTGAGCCAGATCCGGGATTCATCAACGCAGCGAATAAACAAGGGTTGATTGGTCGTCGCGTTGAGATAATCGCGACAGATAAGCCCATGGGAAATGCTGAACACATTATCGGCGAGATCACGAAGCTTTCCGGGCCGAGCGGTGAACAAGATCAATTCGAGGTGCGGATTGTGGATAGATTCCGCGGCGCTGATGTCACACCGCAGCTTCGCGCTTACCATAAATTCAAAACCGGATCGAACGCCTATTTCAGCCAGCGTGGCCCGACCGGAATCTATCGCATCTTCCCTGAAGGGATGATCTAAAGATGGCTGACGCAACCATACTCGTTTTGGGTGGCCTTGCGTTGCTTTTGATGGGCGGCAAGAAGAAAAAGCCAGCTATTGTCGAGGAAGAGAAGCGTGAGCCAGGCAAAGAAGATCCGGGTGGTATATTAGATGTGCCAGGAGAAAAAGGTAAACCAAGCACGCCGGGCGCGGGGCGTGGAACGAGAGCGCCTTCCAATCTTGCGGACGATGCCATATGGGTGAGAAAGGATTGTAAAGAGGTTGCTTTTGGCGATGGTACTGGTGAGCTTTGGTGGGAGCGAAAAGGCAAACCTGCGGCAGAAAAATTCATTGCGGCAAATTATTTCGACCCCTATGAGATTGCGCGCTCCATGATCTTGACCATTGCCCCTTGTGCGGTGGAGTTTCCCGTGCTCGAGGATGGTCTCAATCCAATGGATGAAGAATTTGCGCGCGAAATGTTTTTGCGTGAATTTCCTGATGTATATTATTTAATTATGTTTTTATACAATCGTATTTCTGAACTTTTAGATCAAGAAGATTATACAATTGAATTTAATGAAGATTGTGATGTAACTTTTGTTGGCGAAAAATGGATGATACCCATCGCTCGAAGAATGGCTAATTTTTATCTTACGTATGGATATCCGTTAGAGACGCCAGTGGATTGGGTTTATTTACCTGTGTGGGAAGGCGCAGAGGTGCCAGAAAAAAATTTAGTATGGTGGGATAACATTGTAATCGCAATTATAAATAGAATGGCACCTAATTGTGCAAAAGAAATTGCTGCAGCATTTAAAAAAGAACCTTTTGCGGCAACGTCATATTTTTCTAAGCGGCCAGGGCTTTTTTCTCTTTATTTGGATCTTCAAACATACATAAACGAATTGGATGACGAACGTTTTGTCGGCGGTCTCGAATTCAATCCCGATTGGAATCCTCAGAGTTGACCTTCTCATCGTAAAACGAGAAAATAGACACGGATGTCTTCACCAGCAATATTGCTTTTAGCCGCATCGGCTGTTGCTTTTATTGCCGTAACAGGAAAGAAAAAGCGACCAAAAACGCTCGCGGATAAAGCATATAGGCAACCGAAGCAAGCGATTCCCAAGATATATGGACATCATGTTTTACCGCCTTCAACGGCAGGAACCGAATCTCCTACCGATTGGCAACAACGACAAGAAGCGCTGACCGCATTATCACAGGTAGAAATCAATCTACGAGACGGCTCGAGTATAAGGCTCTGTTCGAGATGCGATCCAAGAGGTATTACTGGAGAGGCTGATGCGAATACGATCAACGCAGTAAAGGCATTCCAGGCCCTTGTAGGATTGGAAGTGACGGGAGAATGGGGCCTTACTGAAGACAAAGAAATGCACCGTATGCTGCAATCCATTATGAAGGGACATCCTATTGAGTGCGATCCGCTTACTGTATATCCAGAACCGTTTGCCTGCTTTGCTTCCGATGTTGGTTTCTATCTTGGTCCAGTTGCCGGGATAAAAGGCGAAGAGCCAATCGAACCAGTAGCGGTGAAGCCGGATATTCCAATGCCGGAATCACCGTCGCCGCAAGGCAATGGCGAAACTCCAGAATGGGGAGTAGATGATATTCTCGTTGCCGATGCCGATTGTAATTATATGCTGCATGTCGATGACGAATTTTTTCATATTCAACAGCGCATGATTATCGAATACGCGCTAGATGGTTGGATGGATGAAGATGCGGCAAATGAAATTCATGAAAGATTGATGAGTCATTATTTGCCGCTTTGTCTAACACTTGGATACGCTGGGGTCGGTGACGGCGTGAAGAAATGGTGGAACAAGAACGTTTCCCACGTATTCATGGAATTGAAGGGATACGAATTAGTCCCAGAGCTTCTTGAAGAGGACGCAATCAAATACGGCCTTCTGTAACAACAAAGGCGCGGAGAAAAAACCATGGCTGGAAAAACTGCAATGCCTCTTTTGCTTGGCGCAGGTGCAATCGCGCTCGTTGCAATGGGAGGCAAGAAGAAAAAGAAAAAGACAAGTGAATATCAACCACCGGCAGCGGACGATCTTCCCTCGTATGTTCCGCCGCCAGTGACTCCAAAACCGACGCCTCAAAAACCGACTAGACCGCCCGGCGCTACTTTTCGGGGCGATTCGTATGATGGCGATTTCTGGGGGTCCACTGGTGATGAACGCTTGAAGAAAATTCGCGAATTCTTCAAGAAGTTTGGGTACGCTGTCGAGGTAGGGCCTTGGCCCATGAATAAGCTCGGACCAAAATGCGAAGATGGTAAGGTCGAGCTTAAAAATCAAGATGGAACAACCGGCTGTCTTGGTGGTGGAGATGATCAACCAAGCGCAGTCGTACGGCAGTTCCAGAAAGACTACAACGCGGTCTCATTCTCGAAGATCTTCGTTAGCAACATGGGCGGTCTCGATCCAGATGGATTGGTCGGCCCATATACGCTCAACGGGCTTCGTTATGTGAATGAGAATCTGCAAGGTAAGCTGTGGCCCGATGTCATTCAAGAGGCATCATTGAAAGGTTACAAAGCCTAATTGAGCTTTATTAATGGCCAGAAAGAAACACAAGGTTCTGGTAACGAACCCGGTTTCTACTGGTGAGGCTGATGTTCTACGTAAGGCAATTACGTGCTACATCATCGTTCCCGTCGAGGAAGATCTGTTCGAGATCTATCTCGGCAAAACTTACCTGGGAGAATCATCTTCATTAAAGCAGGCCCAGGAATTCATCAATCGCGGCGGGGACGATGCCCCCGTTCTGATTAAAAACCCTAGCGGAGGCTACGAAGTGTACAAGTACAAAAGTCCTTCTAAGAGCAATCCCGGAAAGAAGTGCAATCCAAAAAAGCGTCGTAAGAAGCGCAAAACGAAGAAGAAGACCGCAAAGCGGAAAGTGAAGCGCAAGGTTAAGCGCAAGAAAAAGGCCACCAAGCGCAAGGCAAAGCGGAAAGTGAAGCGGCAAAGCGGAAAGTGAAGCGCAAGGTTAAGCGCAAGAAAAAGGCCACCAAGCGCAAGGCAAAGCGGAAAGTGAAGCGCAAGGTTAAGCGCAAGACCGTCAAGCGTAAGCGCAAGCGTTCGGCTGCCCGCACTGCAAAAAGCTCGCCGAATCCGAGAAGAAAGAAGCGAAAGATCGCAAAGCCGAAGAAAAAGGAAAAGCTCACGCCCGCCCAGATCGATCGGGCAGTGAGAGCCCACGCAAAGAAAACCAAGAAGTACGCCTGGTAAAAAAGTGAGGAGCGCGGGGGTTGCCTAGCCCCCGCGATTCCTAAAACCAATTAGGCATACGACGAAAAAGGAAAGTCGTAAACATGACCACACAATACGGACAGACAAACATCAATCGCCCCATGTCGGGAGCGAGGTATGTCGACCAAAGAGATGTAGATTCTTCGTTGGCGACGCCCGCGGTCCCGCTCAATGCAGATGACGAATTCGTTATTGCATCTGATCATGATGATGTAACGCCATACCTAATCAATCTTCCGGATGTGCGAGAGGTTGAGGGTAAGGACATTATCATCAAGGCGCGCATCGTGCCTCCGATCGTGGTTGCGGTAACAATCGGAACTGTAGCTGGCCAGACAATCGACGGCGTCGCAGGACCGATTGCACTTGGTGCGGCTGGAAACACCGTTGTGTTTCGAGCGGATCCACCCGACACCACAGTGACGCCTACGGCTGCGCCGACGAACTGGTCGGTCATTCGTGGCCCGTCGCCTCCGTAAGAAGATAACTCGAGCCCTTCGGGGCTCATCCCTGATCTCGAGATTTCTCGCGGTCAGGGATGAGCCGTTCATGGCAGGTAACACGGTAAAGAAAGGTCGAAAATGACCGTACAGTATCATCAAACAAACATCAATCGCCCGATGTCGGGAGCGCGTCGAGTTAATCAGGATGATATCGACACATCGCTTCCCGCCCCCGGAGTTCCACTCAATGCCGATGACGAATTTGTATATGCGATTGATGACGGAGTTCGAGGCGCGTATACAATCTTTCTTCCTGATGTGCGAGAAGTTGAGGGCAAGGATATCGTCATTAAAGTTGATGCAGCTGCTAGTCTTGCATCGGTAATTGTTTCGGCGTTGCAGACTACTACTCCGCCACAGACGATCGATGGTAATCCGGCCGTCCCCGCACTAAATCCTCTGGAGACGCTTGTTGTCAGGGCCGATCCTCCTGATACAACAGTTTCTCCTACGGCTGCGCCGACGAATTGGTCGCTCATAAGAAGGGGTGCGCCATAAAATTTCTCGAGCCTCTCATGGGGCTCATTCTTGCTTTCAAATAATTTTGTGATCAAGAATGAGCCAAAAAGGGCGACCGTTCAATGACTGATCAATATCAACGGACGAATGTAAATTTTCCGCGAAAGACTCGTCGTGTGACTGGGGTCGCGGCGGTTCAGCTAGATCTCGATGATGATCTAGTCATCGTTGATTCCTCGCTTGGCCCTGTAACTGTTACTTTACCCGAAGCCAGACAGATTCCTTCTTGGGATATTTGTATCAAAGGTCTTACGGCTGGCGTATTTCCAGTTAACATTATTGGATTAGGTGGTCAGACCATTGACGGTGCGGCAACTCTTGTTCTCAATAATAACAATGAGGCCGCGAATCTTCATTGCACGGGTTTAAATTGGGTTACTTGTGGCGGTCTTGGCATTGGTGCCGCCGGCCCCACTGGTCCTACTGGCCCTACCGGTGCGACGGGTCCTGCGGGTGCAACTGGTGGTGGTGGTTGTCTTACAAATTTCCTTGTTAGTCCAAATCCTGCCGGTGCTCCTTATCAGTTGATATCTACAGCATATAACGCAGCTAAACTTGCTGGTTATGGAACAGGGCAACCAAATGGACCGACAAAGATTCTAGTCTGTCCTGGTACATATACAGACGCGGTATTAATGGATACTCCTGGTATCGATGTTATTGCCATAGACCAAGATTCGCAGACGGCTAAAACTATTGGTGCGCCAGGTGATGGTCATACGGTATTAAATGGTACATTAGCCATTGTCCTTGCAAGTGCCGGTACACTTCAAAATACTTCGGCTCGCTGGCAAGGTATTGATATTCGACCGGCTTCAGGTGCCGCAGTATTATTTGCTGGTACAGATCTCGCTTATTTTTATCTCACTGATTGCCAGGTTGTATCGACAGACTCACAAGCAATAGCAGATAGCAATTCAGGGAGTGGATTTATTGAATCAAGCGTGTTGGATGTGCAGCGCTGTAGTGTGCGGTCGGCAAATCCAGGATCTCAAGCGATAGCCGTCAATAGCGCCGGATTAGAAAAGACGAGACTTTACTTTACTCATTGTTTGATTGCTACGCCCGGACAGGCTATTGCCTCAGATAATGGCTATGTATTTTTAGAGTCTTGTTATATAAGCGGACTTAATTGTGCGCTTCTTTCGGCAAGTATACTTGATTGTTATGATACATATTTTAACTCTCCAGATTTCGTTGTTGGTGTTGATGAAGATTCTATATTCGAGATATATGATTGTGAATTTGACACTCCTTCTTCACCGTTTATCGTTGGCGACGGAATATTTAATCATGATGCGATGGCTTTCGAGCGTTCTTCCGTGAGGCCATGGGCGACAACACTTGCTGTAAGCACGCAAGAGGGTATTCCACAAGAATCAAATATCTTTCCAATTATTCTTGGTGCCGGATATGAAATCACCAGTGAAACTAATATTTCGGCGATTGCGATTGGTCCTGGCACGCTCACGCTTCCACTCACGAGTGAGAGGCCTGGTGTATTGCGCCTAAAGGAAAATCAGGCGTCAATTGGCCCCATTACGTTGACAGCGCAGGGAGCGGATTTAATTCGTGTCGGCGGTGCGGCGCCAGTTGCCTCTGTCACGCTTGATGCAAATGGTCTCTTTTTGGTAGCAGATCCAGCAAACAATGTCTGGGAAGCTTGGGCGACAGGTGGTACTACTTGTCTTAATTACGCGCTTGTATCGCCGAATGCTTCGTTGGCTCCGTTTCAATCGATTCAAAGCGCTTATGATTTCCTGTTTGCTCAAGGCGCTGGTGCGCTATCACCGGCTAAAGTACTCGTTTGTCCGGGTGTGTACACAGAAAACGTCACGATGTATGAGCCCGGTATCGACATCGTGGCTATTGCGCCTGATGATTTTAACGAGCTTCGTCAGTATGGATACGGAATCACGAGGCTTAATGGAACGCTCACGATTAATCTGACTGGCGGCGCGCCGGATCCATACCGTCGGACGTGCGCTTGGCGCGGTATTGATATTTTTGCATTCTTCGGTCCTGCGGTTAATTTTACTGGCACAAACTTTCAGTTGGCCTATATTACCGATTGTCAGCTTAACTGCGGTGGAATTGCAGTTGTGCTGGACAATACAGGCGTCAGCCTGGGGGACAGCACACTCGACATCATCCGAAGCAAGCTTCATAACACTTCGACCAACGGCAGCGGACCACCGTTCAACTGCGCGGACGGTATCCTGCTTTTGAACGATTGTGTGTGTCTTGGGAGCCATGCCCTTATCGCAGCCGATGCGCTCGTCAGCGCGCAAGATACTCGTTTCCTTGTAGGGGTGCAGGTGTCGGGTGAGTTTAACGCGCTCGATAGCACGATTGGAGAAATTATCTTTGCTGGTGATGTGGGCTTCGTTGAACTTACACGATGTGATATGTCCGCGGTACCGGCCGCGACCGGTGCTGGCGGTACCTTTATTTACGACTCGTTCCCGATGGGATCGGCGTGGCCACCCATTGCATTTCCAGCAGTTCTCACGGTTCAACAAAAGGCTTCGCTGCCTCAGGGCGCCGCCATGACCTACTACAGCGGTGCAGGCCCGCATCTGCTTTCTGGTAGCGAGGTCAATATCATGGTCGATCCTCCCGTAGGAGCAACTGCCTCGGTACAGTTGCCGCCTGCATTGGCGCAGCGAGGACCAATTAGAATCAAACAAGATCCGACGAATTCTACCGGCGTAACCTCGCTGACTACAACCGGCGGCGAGACAATTAACCGGGCGGCGCCTCCGATTATAGTTCCCATTGCTGGCATTACATTAGTCAGTCATTGGAGCCCGCCATACGGGCCACCCGATGATTGGGAGACGTATTCATAGGAGGTGTGTTATGGAATGGAGAAAGATCACAGATCAGCATCGACGTTGTCTCAAGTGGGTTCCTTATGTCTATCTAGATAAACTCGAGACGGTTACCGAGCTTGGAAAAAAAGCAGAGGAAGCAGAGCGCGCGTTTAGAGATGCTAAACGTATCAAAGAAAAGCCCGCAAAACTTAAGACATTAAAAGCCGAAGCCGGTAAGGCCTGGACAGCTCTCGACAAGGGCATGAAGCTTGCTTCCGCAAAGGGGGTTTATATTATCCAGGATGCAACCGGTTTTGTAATTTTGCATAATAGCACTGGCTCAAAAAGACATAGTACATATCCAGATCTCAAACAGGCACAAGTTGCAGCCGCAAAGCTGCTCAAGTAGGAGACGGTCATGGCATGGAAAAAACTCGAGGAAAGCCCATATCGTCATCCAACATGGGTGAAGCCGAAGACTCATTACATTATTCAATATGGTCGATTTTTTGTATTGTATAAATATGGAAAAAAAGAAATTCAAGGCCGACATTCGTCACTCGAAGAGGCCCAGGCAGCGGCCAAATAAAAACACAACAAAAACGATTAGAAAGGCGAAAAGAAAATGACTCAGCAGTACCTCCCTGAAGAAATTAATCAGATTGGATATTCTCCGGTCAATGTTCAAACTCCAGATGCCAACGCAATTGATGTAGTTCTTGGAACGCTTAGCGCAAATGGTTCTACTATGACCGTGCAGATCCATGGTGGTGGATCTGGCCCAAATGCTGCTGCAGCTTATTCTTATAGTTGTGCTGGTAATGGTGTTATATTCCGAGATGCAGCTGGAGTATTAACCGTTAGTCCTCTGTCGGTACTGAATGCGTTTGGTGTTACACCGCCGACCCTAGCGCTTGTCGCTGTTGGAGATAATGTCGTATTACGTATTACCCCGGCAGATGCAACGGTAGTTAACCATCGAATTCAGGCGATCATCAACACGTTCTAAAACCTGATAATGACGGAAAATCGTCAGTTGATCTTCTCGGCCGCAGCAGCCGATATTCCCCTTCTGTTTCCGCCGGTTACGCAGATCAACATTCAGCGACTCAGCCGCTAATGCATGAAGCGTCCGATCATCAGACTCGAAGATGGCACGGAGGTACTCGAGACCACGGGTGACGTAGACGCCTTTCAGCATGGTGGCGGTGTCTTGTATCGTGACCCAAGACGCCGCCATTTTTACTGGCAATTTTGGGATGCTCGCGAATACGGCGAGAAAAACTACAGCATATTCACCGCACCCATTCCAGATAATGTTTTAGAATTTTTTGGCGCTGATTTTAATGAAGTTTGTAAATATGGGGAGTTAGATCCGCAAGAGGTTCGGCGACTGTCGCGGTCAAAGAATCCTATCGAGCGACTCCAGGTTATTATCGCTATCAGGGATGTATATGGACCAAGCGCTATCGATCCCGAACATGAACCCGAAATCTTAACACCGTGGGAGCTTGCCGCGCGATGGGGAGATCTTTTTGGTTCCGGACCTGATGAAATTACTCGAGTTGATTTTGAAGATTGCATTATTCGTGAAACAAAATATGGCGACTACGAGTGTGGCTGTATTGATGGGACGTATTTCGGCCGTTTTAAAACATACAAAAAAGGATTATGTGCAATTGCAGACCACATTGAAAGACATGGAACAACCAAGGCGAATGTATTTCATGAGCATGAGCAGGGACAACTCGAGCTTGTAAATTGGGATCGAAAAGGATTTGTGGGACGTATTGCGCAACGTCGCGGAAAATTGCCAGTTGCTGGATGGAAAAATGCAATGAAACGCTATGTCTCAGAAGACATGCGCAGACAAGCCATTTCAAAGCGGACACGATCACAAAAGAGTATTTTGCGCAAACGCAGACAAAAAGCTGCTAAACTAAAGCAGCAAGAAAGAATTGAACGAGCCAGAGAGCTTCGTCGCTCAATGGATGAAATTTATTCGTAATGCGTCTATACCATAAATATTACCGCCAAAAAAACCCGCGCAGGAGTAGAGCCTTGCGCGGTGAGAGGGCGGAAGTACATGCAATGTTGATGGAGATTCTTGCGGAGCCAACCAAGAATCCTCGTCGCGGTAGGCTCATTGATGCATTCAATTTATTAGGGCTTCTCAATAAATATATCGACGCCGGACAAACAGAATTCATTCCACTTCGTGATACCGTTGCCGCAAAAATTGAGGGATATCTCGATGAAGGCGCGTTAGATTATTCGCTTTCTGAGGCGCTTGCAGATCTGAGCAAAACAGAAGTGGCGACCCTCGCACGTTTGATCAAGGAGGAAAAGGTCGAAGAGGCGCCGCCCATGAAGCAGTACGCCGCGGCTAGGCGTGCCCGCGAGCGCCTCGAGAGGCAGCCTGAAGTGCGAAGGGCTCGTGAACGCGTCGAGGCCGCCGAGGCAGTGGAGGAGGAATATCGCAAGGCCCTACGCAAGGGCGCGATCGAGACGGCAGAGTTCCTCGTTGGCCCTGAGCGTCTTGCTCAAATGAAAGTATCAAGGAAGGAAGCCGAAGAAGAATTAGGGAAAGTATTTCCAGAATATAGACCGGCAGATAAAGAAAAATGGCAACGGGCAACAGAAATAGTAAATACAATGTGGCCAGGCTTCATTCCGCCAAAGGTTCCAAAAGGTTTGAAACCTATTGCTTTTAGTGTCGTTCGAAGAGATATTAGTCGTTTTAGAAAAATGACAGATTTGCGAACGCCAAAGGCTGAGCGTGAAAAAATTCGTGACAGAATCAATCGATCTCAGGAGCTTCGTCGTCGCAATTTAGTCATTATCGAATATGAGAGACTTGGCGGAAAGCCTCTGACGCAGCGGGAGGTAAAGTTACGCGAAGCGCAAAGAGTTCGTGCGGAAGGAACGCCATTTAAATTGCGCGGTGGGTTTTTTGGTGTAATTGTCGAAGGTAGGGCTGGCAAGTATGACTGGAAACTATTCGATCCAGACGGAATTGTATATTTTGAAGGTACTGCCGCGGATAAAAGGGCAGCTTCGCGCGAGGTAAATATTGCCGTTCGAGTTGTAATAGATTTAATTGAACTTGGCGCCGAAACGGGTTGGGATAATTTGCCACGCGATGATCGTCGTTGGCTCGAGGCGGCAAAGCCGAAGCTCTCGGTAAAAGTTGCGCGAATGTTGCTAAACAAAATTAATGAAGGTAGAGTTAAGGTAAGTGTACCGACAGCAAAATGGATCGTGTCGGCTGCAGAATTAGGCGCCGAAACCAAAAAGATCGAGGAAGACGTGACAAAATCTTGCAAAGATATGGGACTTGGTGATACCCGCATTTTGAAAGGTTATCGTGGTCAATATAACATCCATGTAACAAAAAACATGCGTGGTAAATTTACCTTTTATATCGTTACCAAGACGGGTCAAAAGAGCCGTCAGTATCGTACCGATGATTGCGATGAAGTGATTCGCAAAGCCAACTTAATTGCGGGCGGTATGATTGGTGGCGAACGCGTCGCGCAATCAATTTCAAACCCTGGCAAGATTAAGCGCCTTGAAAACGGCGCAAAGAAATTTTTTAGAGAAAATAATCCGAAGATGCCAAGAAAACGCGCCGAGGCCGGTGAAATTGAAGAGCTAGCCGGAATGGTTTCTGTCCCATATGATCCAGAGCAAGCATATCGATATGGTTTTTATGCTGGAATAATTCGGGGAATTGATACATGCGGTGTTCAAAATTATTTTCAACGAAGAAAAGTTCGCAAAGAATATGCTCAAAAATTACTCGAAGCAGCAATGGCTGAATCTGAAAGACTTACCGAGCCCGTAAGAAAACGTGGTGCCAGAAGTTCTTAATGCCTAAGGCCGCAAAACAATCTATTAAAAAAGCTGGAAAGTTACGAATGGTTCCAGCAAAAGATTATTGTATTGGTTGGGATCCGCAAAGAGAGACTTGTATTTTTGAACATAAAAATGGCATAAAAGGAGAGATTGGTTGTGGGGTTATGGATGTAGTTAGCGTATTTTCTGGTAAGAAGAGAATTTATATACTTTCCGTAAACTATCCGGCGCGGTATGCTTGTATCGAGAGCTTCTCAGATTCCAATGGGGTTCACAGCGCCGTTTTTGCTGAACCTCGAGACATTACAAAGATCTTCGGAGAAGATTTCGCCTCCTGCTCACCAAAGGTCATAGCCGAGCGATTGGTAGCAGAAATGCATTAGGGTTTCTCAAGGAAAAGGACAAGATCATGCCCAAAACCGCAATGCCACTTCTACTTGTTGCCGGCGGTGCTGCGCTCGTAATGGCTGCTGGTAAAAAGAAGAAACTAAAGAAGCCAAGTGAAGAGCCAGATAGGAAGTATATCGAGGTCATCGTACCAACAGAGTATGGTGAAGGCACTGCGGAAAAGCTCATCCTAGATGAAGAATGTAATGCCATTGCCGAGAAGATTGATTTTCATAAACACAACACTTATATAACGAGTCGCTATCATCAGTTGCTCAAAGAAGGTGTCTTGACGACTCCTGAAGAAATCTCGTTACAACTTTTACGTGAGCAGTCGACACATTGTAATTGGGACGCTGACCGATCTCAGTGGACCGATTTGATGCGCGCGCTATATGATCAACTTTTCACGGCAGTGAAGGTCTATCATCAGGTTGCCGCTCAAGGATAATCTTCAACGTGCCGACAAAGTTCGATCGGGATTGTATTCAACCCGAAAAAGCTCGCGCGCAAAAGAAAGAGCCGCGAGTTATAAAAGGACTCATCAATGCTAGACTTTTAGCGTTTGAGTTTGAGTCATTTGAAGTTCCATCAGAAGCAGAAATCAAAAAGTTAAAGCCTGGAGACTTCGTGAAGGTTGCAAGAAATAGCGAACGTTTTTGGGTTAGAGTTGATGGTTATGTCGGTCGTAAATGGCATGGAACAGTAATGAATCGATTGATTCGCAATGAAGATTTGAAACTTGGCGATTCAATCTACTTTATGCGGAAAAATATCTATGATGTTGGATATAAGAAAGCAAGTTGATTTTTAGATAAATTATTATTTAAAAAAGTATAAAAGTAAGTATTTCAAGTTGTTTCATCGAGTATTCTTTGGTATCCTTTTATTGGCGATTTCGCCACGCAAAAACAAAATCGATCATCCTTGGTCGAAATCCATCCATGGGTCCATATTTAGGTATGGACCCTTTTTAGTGTATACTTGAATGAGATCTTTCGTGTCGCTTTTCATAATGAATCTGGACAATGGTTGAATATCGCGAAAACCCTGGAAGGCCGGTAAGTGGAGATCAAACTCCAGTACCGGCAGAGCTTTCAACAGTGGAGCAAACATACATATTGCTCCGCGCGATGCGGCAGGAGCAGCAGGCTTTTCTTGCCGAATCAAAGAATGAGAATAGCCACGAGAGGCTCAGTAGCGTAGAGAAGGCTGTAAAGTGGGCGAGTCCCTGGCGACAGATCTTTGCTATTATCGCCGTTATCGTTGTTAGCAGTATCGGCGCATATACGTTTTTGCGTGACAAGGCAAAAGAGGCCGTAATCGAGACCGTCAATGAAGCGACTGGTGGCGATAATCCAAAAGTCGAGCCAAGCGTAAAGACTGTCGAAGAGATTCGGACAAATGTCGAAAGCGTCAACAAGGGTGTTAATAAACTAATAAAGCATCAAAAATTGGAACAAGAGATTAAAGAAGTCGAAGTCGAGTTGGAACTACATAAGCAACAACATCAAGACTTGGTTCAAGAGTGGGCGGCAAAGAAGGCGGCTGGTCGATCGGTAGGCAAAAAGCCAACGAAAAGCGACGGTCACATAAAGCTCGAGGCTGATCGCCGTATATATTGCTACTGCAGGTAAGAAGAAAAAGAAAACGGTAAGCGCGCATGTCTTTGATAAGGGGACATATAAGTACACCGCCAACTGTCAACAGATGTGGATTGGTGGTGTTGAAATACGTGATATGGCAAAGATAACAAGCCAGGAGCAGGCTCCGCCAGGGTACGTAGAGGCTGTCCAAAGGTTTGCTGATGAAACTCTGAAGCCGGCGATAAGAGCAGAGTTGCAAAGGCCTCGTGATAAAGAATTTCCAATCCTCATGATTGGTATTAATGTAACGAATGCCCTTGTTCCACAATGTACAGTTGCACTCAAAGGCAAAGCCGCAAAACCAGTTGGGGTTGCCATGGTGTCCTTGGTGCTATCCATGCTGCCTGTTATATTGGTAAACGAAGGTGAATATACCATGGTGGGCGTCACGACTCAGTTAAACGCCGAGTTTGCAGAACTTATGAAGCGCGGACTAAAAGGCGCGTTCGAAGAAGCCATGGAATCCGGAGCGCTTGGCGATCGAACAGCGCGATCTCCAATGCCGCGCGAAAGACCGTTAGCATTCAAGGTTGCTGCGCGAATATAGGATTGGTGCAACATGGCTAGCATGGTTCCATTACTTCTTCTTGCCGGCGGCGCAGTCCTACTAGCAGGTAAAAAGAAAAAGACACGGCCAAGTGTTGCGCCACCCGAAGCCGCTGCTCGTGGAACTGGCGAGATTGGTGGTCTTGTAGTCGAGAATACATCCCTCGAGGCGCCATTATTTCCTTTCGAGAATGTTAAGGCCGTTCAAGAGGCGTTGCTCGTGGCTGGATATGAATTGCCCAACTATGGTGCCGATGGACAATGGGGTCCTGAAAGCGAAGCTGCGATGGCGAAATTTATGGCAGATCGCGGGCGAAAATATGGAACTAAAGGTCGTCGTAGATATGGTACGTCGCGCGTTGCCGGACTCGATTTGCTAGATTTAGCCGACGAAGCCGCAAAAGCCGCTGGTGTTAGTTTTCCGTATACCGCCCGTTTTGATGGTCCTTATTGTGATATTTCTGCCGACCCTTATTCTGCTATGGGCTGTGGTCAATATTATGAATGTATTCCATTACATGCATGGGGCGAGGCTCCTGCAGGTCAAGAAGATTTGGGGTTTTGCGTTCCTCGATCTGTTATTTTCGATGGTATTCCTGCGTTAGATGTGAAAGATTATGGGGCGGGTGGCTATACTGCAATTATAGTACCCCCCTATGGGTATCTAGATCCAAAGTGGCCGGATCTAGCAATACAATTTCGCGATTGCTGGTTACAGCATCCATATACTGAACCCAGAAGCAAATCAGAAGAATGGAATCGCTGTCTGAAAGAGTACAATATTGCAAAGTCGATCATGGATAAAGTTTATATCGGCACCGGCTTTTTCATGAATAAACTTTATCCATGGCTTAGGAGAAGGGGGGTGTCTGCGTCAGATCTCAGCGATCCCAAAAAAATTGAAAATATAACCCTTAGTTTTATGAAGCAGACAAAGATTAAATATCCAGGTCGTGGGTGGCTGCAAGGTGATATGCATTATATGAATGAGATCGAACCAGGCAATCCGATCGAAGACTCGTATCCCGGTGTACCTCCTTTTGTTGATATGGATTTAGATTTTAGAGAAAATACGGGTTAGCTGGGCTTTGTTTTTAGCTATAGAGGAAATGGTTCGATTTTATTTACGTAATTACGCCAAGGTGTAATCATGGCCGATCCATACATCCTTCAGTCGCTCATGCGTCAGGCTCTTCGTTGGACGATTGCGGCAGAGCAAGATGAAAATCTGCTCATACGCTTGACGCATGCAAACTATGGAGTGGCGTATATCACCGCGCTTCGGCAGATCGCTTCAAACGGCGAAGTAAAACAAGCGACTGGATACGATCCGCATCAGGTGGGCGAATACATCGCAAGAGTTCAAGAATGGGCCCTTCGATCTTTCGCGCCGCATGTGCCCCAAATGATCCCTAAGGGTCCGCTTGGGCAGATGATTAAGGAGCGGTGAAACTGCGCGTTTTTCGCAAAGCTTGACATCGCTCGAGCCTGGTCTTAGAGTGGTTCCC
>SMTZ1_10000665_pt1 | contig 47590 bp, 41 predicted proteins | sample DeeMarSWOR136_30_FD_25667 | JGI IMG/M metagenome (IMG submission 25667) | reverse complement strand
TCCAGAGAAAGGCATGGTAGGGTTGTAGCGGTTCTTACGATTGATCAAAATGAGACTAATCATTTAATTAAAACTGCTTTCGCAGAAAAGGGTTGGACTTGCGGGCCAGAAATTATCTCAAGGAGCGAGTCGAGGCTTAAATCCGATTTCAAAAAAGGAAAGATCCAAGTTGAAGTGCAGTTCGGAAATATGGCTCGCTGGTATACCGATGTATTCAAGTTTCTACTATCCTATTCTGCTGACGACATTGAGGTAGGCGTCTTAGTTGTACCGATGCAAGTTACAGCTAATCAGATAGATGAAAATGTTGTCTACTATGAACGTGTCGTCAGGGAACTCCCCCACGCAAAAATGGGCATAACTATACCTATCTGGATTATCGGCGTAGGAAGTTCAAATTAAGATATTTATCTTGTTGACCGCTGAGTTAAAAGGGCATTAGCTTCCGTGCTAATGCCTTTTTTTAAGCTTAGCATACCTCCAAACATAGTTTAGTTATCCATTTTTTCAATAGTTATCCATTTTTTCAGGGTTGACATTCCTCCTTGAATGTGCTAGAATTAGGGGAACGAGGAGGGTGAGATCATGTCTTTCTCAATGCTGAGCAAGATCGCCATCATATTTTCGGCGCTCTTCATTGCGTCATCGGGAGGGGCTCAGGAGTCCAAGGAGGAGCAACTCCTTCACATCCTCGGGGCCTTTCCCACTCCCCCTCCTCTTCAGCTAGACACCCTAGAATCCGCCAAATTGGAAGCCGGCTGGAGATACAAGATCGAATATGTCGCCGAAGAAGCCGACACGCTCTTCCATCGGCCAACTGACAAAATCAGAGCTTATTTCTTTCTCCCTGACCATGAGAGGGGAGCAATACTCCCCGCCATCGTGGCTATCCACCAGGACGGGCCCCACACACATCTGGGGAAATCAGAGCCCGCTGGTTTGGGAGGAGATGAAAATCTGCAGTATGGCTTGGAACTGTTTGAAAGAGGCTATGTGGTCATCTGCCCTGACAGGTATTACCACGCTGAGCGAAGGCGCATTTCCAACTCCAGCCCAGCCGGTTCACAGATGATGCGGGACTTGGGACTGTGGCTAAAATGGGCTGGACAGCTGATTCTATCGGGAAGGACTCATATGGGAAAGGAGATATATGATCTGACGCGAGCCGTTGATGCGTTAACCTCCTACGATTTTGTGGACCCAGGCAGGATCGGAGCCATCGGCCATTCAGCGGGCGGAAACGTTTTAGTCTACTTCATGTTTGTGGACAAAAGAGTTCGCGTGGGCGTTTCCTCTTGTGGCTTTTATGACCTCATCGATGATTTTGACGATGGCGATCAATCCTTCTCAAACTCGGTTTTCGCTATACCCTCTTTAGCCAAGCTTGGCAGATCCGCTGATTATCTGGCCTTCCTCGCCCCAAGGCCATTTCTGATGACCAGAGGCCTGAAAGAGCTGGAGAGCGAGGGGGAAAGCAAAAAGCATGTCGCAAAGACCAAATCAATCGAGCAGCGCGTAAGCCTGCGATATAATCAACTTGATGCCAGCGAAAATTTTAAGACCATCTACTTCGAAGGTGGCCACGATTTCCCCTCAGAGGTGAGACAACAGGCCTACCACTGGCTGGATAGTCATTTGCGACTTAAGTGACAAAAAAATAGTACAAATAAAATAGTGAAACTATTTGGTTTTGCGGGCGCTGTTATACGGCCACACCCTGACAACTTCTATCAACCTAAAGAACCAGAAAATGAAAACACAGATGCAAAAACTGAGCATTGACACCAAAATAAGGCTTAACAACGGAATCGAAATGCCTATTTTGGGCTTTGGCACCTATCAAATAGGAGGGGGCACCAAAGCACAAGATGCTGTCCGCTATGCCCTGGAGGCGGGCTACAAACTCATAGACACAGCCGCCATGTACGAGAACGAAGAGGAAGTCGGAGAAGCAGTGAGGCAAAGCGCTATTCCTCGAGAGGAGATCTTCGTCACCACCAAATTACGGAATTCAGACCACGGCTACAGGGCTGCTATAACTGCTTGTGAAAAAAGCCTTGAGAAGTTGGGTCTGTCCTATCTTGATCTCTATCTGATTCACTGGCCCGTAGAGGACCTGCGAAATGAAACCTGGAAGGCTTTGGAAAGCCTGTTGGGTGAAGGAAAATGCAGGGCTATCGGCGTCAGCAATTACATGATTTGGCATCTGGAGGAGCTATTGGATAACTCACGGACCATCCCCGCCGTGAATCAGGTTGAATTTAATCCCTATCTCTACCAAGAGGATCTCCTGGAGTTCTGTCGCTCCCATCACATCCAGCTTGAGTCATACAGCCCGCTGACAAAAGGTTCAAAGCTTCATGATCCGAAATTACTAGATCTGGCCTCAAAATATTCCAAAAGCCCCCCACAAATCCTCATTCGCTGGGCCCTTCAATCAGGAGTCGTCACCGTTCCCAAATCCTCAAAAAAAGAGAGAATTTTTGAAAACTCAGATGTTTTCGACTTTACGATTTCACCTGAAGATATGAAAGCTCTCGACTCATTTGATGAGGGCTTGCGCACCAGTTGGGACCCTTCCACAGCTCCATAGCCATTGGCCCCCACTGATCTCGAAAACTCACACTGAGAGATTATTCTGCCAGGCATTGCGAATGGCACTTGACCACTTCCACCTCCAGCTTGCTCTGGCGAGTATCTCAAAGTGACCCCAATATGAGTCAAATTTGGCTCAAATTTAGGAAAATACCTTTGTGAATACCGGCTTCAGTGACAAATTGAGGCAATTCATTCGGGAAATGCCCAAGGCAGAGCTTCATCTCCATATGGAGGGAGCCATACCTGTGGAGACGCTTTTTCATCTTATTCGAAGAGAAGGTAATGAACCATCCATCAAGAAAATAGACGACTTGCGTCGGAAACTTTGCTATAAAGATTTTGAGCACTTTATCGATGTGTGGGTTTGGAAGAACACCTTCATCAGAGACGAGCAGGATTTCGAAGAAATTGCCTATCAAGTGCTGCGCCGCTTGAGTGAGCAAAATGTCAAGTACGTCGAAGCTTTCTACTCTCCAGGCGATTATCGACGCAAGGGTTTATCTTCTCAAGGAATTACTGAATGCTTAATAGAGGGTAAGGAAAGAGCATACCGCGATTTTGGCATTCGAAGCGAGTTGATCGTTGACCTCATTAGAGATCATGGACCGGCCATCGGCAGACAACGCTTAGATGAGCTGACACCCTATTTGGGCAAAGGGCTTATTGGCATCGGGCTGGGGGGAAGTGAGCAGGAATTTCCGGCCGATCCCTATGCTGCCCTTTACCACGAAGCGAAAAAACGAGGCTTCAGGCTGACTGCTCACGCCGGTGAGGTGATGGGAGCAGATGCAATATGGACTGTTGTTGAGAAATTGGGGGTTGAGCGGGTTGGCCATGGTGTGAGGGCTTATGAAGATCCGCAACTTGTCTCTCTGCTTAAGGAAAGACAGATCCCCCTGGAAATGTGTGTGATGAGCAATGTGAGAACGGGAGTTTGCCGATCAATAGAAGCTCACCCTATAAAGCAATATCATCAGGAAGGACTGATGGTGACCGTGAATTCTGATGACCCGACTATGTTTAATACCTCCATCAGTGAAGAATACCTCGTATTAGTTCAGAAGCTTGGCTTTACGATGAGTGATCTGAAACGTTTGAGCATGAATAGTATTGATGCCTCTTTCATGTCAGCTGAAGATAAAGAGCGAATGAAATCACAGTTTGAAAAAGAATGGCAACGACTCATAGAAAAGCATTGCGGTAGATCCTAATCGAGCGCCAATTTCAGATGAAGCCAGTTATGTGAGACGGATATGTTCATGCAAATTGTCTTCCGAGTTCGGAATCGTTCCAGACGCCCAAGTGTGTAGAAATCCCAAGGTGATGCAATAAAGAATGAGCTGTTATATCAAAGGCTGCTTGGTCCAGTTAGCTCGATATATTTTCGAAGAATCGCTTTTCTCTATCCAACGTCAACGTTGGCTTCGTCTTCAGGGTCTCACGAGAGGTAACAGTATGGATTTTCACGAGGTCGGGAGCGTTGGCCTTTAAAATTATCGCTATTTTGGCATGATTAATGCATCATTCCTATTATGGTTCCAAAGGATCCTCCAAGAGATATTCGATCCTAATGAACTCATCGCCTTACAGGGTAATACTGGGTTCATCTTCCAAATCCCAAGGATTCAATAAAAATAAAATAGAAAAGGAAAAAGAATCAATAATGAAAAAACCCATGTTTTCCGTTGTTCCACTTCTTATTCTTTGTTTCATATTAGTATTCTATGGATACTCAAAGAATTACTCGAAAAGCTCACAGCCTGCCGCTGTGACGAAAGGACCAGCCGTCGAGATAGACGGCATAAAATGGACTCAGGTTTTGTATTGGGATTTCGCGAATGGTTCTTATCCAAGTAGCTGGGGCTGGGGAGACTGGGATGTCGTCGATGGGATACTCGAGGGGCAAGATCCTGATGGCAGCATCTCTGTGTATTTTTTCCCATTCGATCACGACGCAAATTTCATCTTGGAGACAAAAGTTCAGTTCATTCAAAAAACATCTATGCATGATGTCGAAGCTCAACTCTTAACCAGAGATAGCAGAAAACTCAACTATGAAAGCGGCATGGTTCTTTTCGCTAAGGAGAACAATGCAACTGTGCGGCACATGGCCAACAAGATCGACTATGTCTATGAGACCTTTCGAGTTGACATGGAGATAAATTATCGAGAATGGTATGTGATGAAATTTATGGTTTATAACGGGCTTGTGAAAGCTTTCGTGAACGATGTCCAAGTATATATTTCAAACAATAGCTTCCCCGTTGGGACATACCACGAACCGCATCTCGCTGTGAAATCAGGCATGGCCAAATTCGAATACGTAAAGATTTTGACTGTCAAATAGCAAAAAATCTCTTTTCTGGTCAGCAATTTGCTATTATTTGGCAATGATCAATTGTTTAAAACAAAGAGGTCTGCTATGAGGGCAAAAAGTTGGACGAACTTAAAACATGGGAGAAAATTTCTCTTGGACAGTTTTTTCCTGGCGTCCTTCTTCTTGGTCTCAGCTGGAGTGTTTGAGTTTTCCTCTAGCCAGGAGATAGAGGATCAGACGCCGGAAGTTCCTTTAACGCGAGTCATTGAGGTGGGCGGCGATTACGGCCATTATTCGGACGATCTGGGCAGCACTAATTCCCAGTTTTTGAGATTCTCAATTGCAAAGCCAGATGTTTATACGTGGCGTTTTGTGACGGGCCGCGCCTATCGATTCAAGGATGAGGCTTTTGACATCGGCGTCTCGTACACGCGATATCTGCCGGATGGCATCAGCCTCTCACTAGGCATTAGTACAGGCACTGGCGAGGTTATATCCCCAGAATATCGAGTAGACGCATCCATCGGCATGGCGTTCTTGGAAAAAGATAACTTGTTGGCTTCGGTGGGATACACACGATCACAGAGCAAAGCTGAAAACCGTTCTGACGGTGTTGGCCTCGGGCTTACCTACTATATGGATGACCACTGGATCCTGAGCGCTTCTGGTCGGTATGATATTGGTCAGCCCGGCGAAACGGTATCAACCTCGGGAGGTCTAGGCATCACTTACGGAGTCTATCGCAAAAGATACATAGGTGCAGCAGTTGAGTTTGGGGACGTATCCTATCTGCTTATTGGACCCAGTGAGGTATTGGTCGACTACAACAGCACCACCTATAAGTTGTACTTCTCGCACTATCAAACACCCAGCGTGGGTTTTCATCTTCGCCTGGACTACGAGCGCAATTCCTTCTACGACTTGGTGGGCGGTTCAATAACGCTGTTCAAAGAGTGGTAACGAAGGCTGGCGTAGCTGAGCTACCCTTGAAAAAAGAGCGAAGACCTCGGCATAATAACCAGGTGTGAATCATATTGGCGTCCCCACCAAGAGATGTAACCACTCCCGCAGGCAGCGATCCGGCGTCCGCTGCAAGAACCGCCGCTGCCCGTTCTGGCCTCCTGGCCGCCTTCGCTGGCGTGTCCTGCTTTCTCGCCCTCATCCAGATCTTCTGTGTGTTTTTTAGCCTCATTGGAATTGCCCTAAACCAGCCTCTGGCAATCATCATTCTCGTTCTCATTCTGATAATTTCCTACCTTTTCGCCACAAGATTCCGAGAACCGGGAACTGAGCAAGCTCTTACTCCCTCCTCTAAACGAGCCAACCCTCTTTTAACTGGGGTTCTGAAAATACTCGGCATCGGATTTCTGCTCTGGGCCGGATGGGTGTGGTTGCAGCTTTGGATTCTGGCCTCATTGCGCCCTCCTTACGACTGGGACGGCCTCTACTATCACATCCCGGCAATCCATGAATGGGTCCTGGCTGGCCGCGTCTTGTGGATCGGAAATATGATGGATATACCGTTTGTCAGCTATCCCATGGGTGTGGAGGTCTGCACCTTTTTCATGCACCATATCTTTCAGACAACTCGTCTTGTTAATGCATGTAACCTGTGGTACTGGCCGCTTGCCTTTCTTGCGGTCGTGGTGATCGCCTCCAGGCTGGGAGCGCGGGGAATTTGGAAGTGGCTGGCGGGTGCGCTGGTCATTGGGGCGCCCGTTTTCATCAGCCAGAGCGTAAGCTGCTATATTGATATCGGCTTTGCCAGCGCTGTCATGGCAGCCATAGCCGCCTCATGCATTTTTGTCTTTCATAAAGAACTGTCACTATGGTATAAAGCAATCCTTTTCGCGGCCAACGTTGGGCTTGCAGCCGGCTCCAAGGGGACAGGCCTGCCCTTCGCCGCCGTCTTCTTCGCTGCGGTCATAATTGGCCTTCTCTGCGTCTATGGTTTCAAATATTGGAAGACGTGGCGCAGACAAATTCTTATCGGCGTGCTCATCGTGCTGGCTATTGGTGGATACTGGTACGTGCGAAACACGATAAAAACAGGCAATCCCATTTATCCCTTGCAACTTAAGTTTGGTGTAAATGTGCTCATCGAGGGCTACGATCATGTGCTTTTCAATGAGGCCAACATGCCTCCCTGGCTCGAAAAATACCCGCCCCCGACGCGCATGTTTATCTCCTGGCTTCAGCTGGACGCACCGATTTCCAGCTACGCGCCGATAGGGGGAATGGGGTACATCTGGATTGCCGGTGCCCTACCTGCCTTTTTCTTCTTGTGGATACAAATTCTGCGAAAACGTAGGAGCACTGTCTGTCCCATCGGCGAGTTTGCCTTTTTGACAGCCCTTGTCCTGACTCTCCTCATCGTACAACCGGCAGCATGGTGGGCACGATTCACCCTCTGGCTGCATGCTCTTGGTCTCCCCTGCTTTGCCGTAGTGCTCCATCAAGTGGTCTCCAGATGGCCCATGGCGAAGAGAAGCTTTATCCCGGTCCTCATAGGCTTCCTGGTTATCTGCGCTGCGATTTGGGAATCTCAAAAAACTCTGCAAATCGAGTGGAAGACAGGGCGGATTCCGCAAGCACAAGGCACTTTCGGAAAGTTTTTATCCAGCCAGGAGTATATGTTTCCGGGAATGGCGGAAACTTCAGGTTTTAAAGCTTTTCTAAGGGCAAGAAAAATCGCCCGCAGCCCTTGGGGTCGGATGGGCACCCTCCTGGGTGGCGTTCTCGCGATGCCGCTGGGCCAGCGAGAAATACGAGTTCTCCCAAGGGAGCTCGAATTTGAGGACATCTCATCGCTGCGAGAAGCTGGAGTTCAATGGGTGATATGGGACGTTTTGGGTGCCGGAGAGGTCCCAGAGATCCTCACCCGGGAGGCTCAGGAAGAGCATGCATATCACCCGGCCCATGATGTGAACTGCCATATTATCCGCCTATGATCAGGTCAACTGCTGCAGATCCAATCGATTTGATGCAGATGCCCCATGCTACAATTCTGTTCGGGGTTAAGAAGAAAGAGAAACGTTCGCAATCAAGCCCGCTGGTCATGCCTACAATAGGTTGCCCTGCAACGATTTTTGCCGCATAGCCTTTTTTCTGGAGACCCGATAGCTATTCGGCTGGTCTAGATATACGATGAAACGAGGAAAAGGCATAGAATTTGCTGCTTTAAGCTCCTGAATATTATGGCAATTGTCATTTATGAAGAGCTTTAAAAGGCCTTTCGTTACGAAGATTGCTGCTTTTGCCTCCATCTCATTGGGTATGTTACCCGATTCGAGCTACATTCTGCCTTTTAGAGGAGGTAGATACACCTATAACTTTTTCATCCGGTTCTTCAGAGAGATTCTTTTTTGCTCTTTTGGCAGGATATACAGCACAAAGCAGAGAGAAGAAAAATATTCGAACTGCCGGTTTGCTCACACCTCAGTGATCTCGGCAATAAAAGGCTTGACAAAAAAACCCGCCTATGATAGAATGAAAATTGATCTGTGACCTCTTGGCTGAACATACAAACCATATGTTACTTACTGAAGCGGGAACTACAAGGCTCTCGCAGAAACGCATATAGAAAGGATCGGATCATTTTTCACCGCGCCCACTAAAGGCTTTCCCGTGTTAGAGAGTAGATCATGGCGCGGTTCGTCTTGTGGGGGAATCATCGTGTCATCAACCTTTGTCTTCTCTAGAATATTTACCCACAGCTTTTTCGCTTTGCTACAGGGCAACTTGTTAGGCTCCAGAATTCACGCCCAGATGTGGGACGATTTCAGCCATAACGGAATGGGTCTGATGATGCCATTTGCATTAGCCATGGCCCTGGCCCCTCTGTCAGCCCAGCTCTTGGAAAAGTTGCGGTTCCTCTTTAAAGATCGAATCTTTTTTCACCGCGCTTACAAGAAACTTCCCCATTTCAGCGTGTGGACCATGGCAAAACTGCTCTTGCTTGTGGGGATCTTGGATGTGTTGATATTCATTTATCACAGGGAATTAACCCATGGTTTTGTCACGATGGTTCGCGGCATCCTTCTGCGGTGCGGTATCTATACGGATTTGCTGTACTGGCCTTTCCTGCCGGTGGTGATCAGGAACATGCCCATCCTGGATTCAGCCTGCTTATTTCCCTCCTGGCATCTGGCTCTGTACACCCTCGTGGTGGCGCTTGTGATCATCGTGATCTTACCGCGGCTATACCGCATACCCAGAGCCATAGTGGTCTATTTTGTGTTGCTCTCGCTACTGAACGTAGCCTCCGCAGCCTTTTTCCTCTTGGCACCCCACCGATTTCCCTACGACATCGCCGACTTCTCAATGCTATACATGGGCACTCAACTCGGCATGTGGTTACTCATCCCTCTGGTGCTGGCGGTAGTCCTGGCACCTTTGCCGGCCTACCTCTTTGAAAAGCTGCTGGTCATCTTCCTGACCGTAGTCTATGCAGTGACTTTTGGGGCGATTCGCTATGCCGCTTTACTCTACCTGCTAAATAAAGTGACCGTCTTGTACATGGCGGCTATGTTCTTCGCCGTGGGACCGCTGATCGACTTCTTTTACGTGGTGGCTATCTATTCGGTTTACGTCAACATACTCGCGCTGCGTCTGCAGAAAGCTCAGGAGATCTGGCGATGGTTGTTCTGATCCTCAAACTCTACATTATCCTGGTCGTATTGGTCATGTCAATCTACGCGTTCCGGCACTACTTGTTCACCATCAACCGGCTTGGTGGGGAGCAGAGGCTGTATTACCAGGATATCGTCGATTCGGACCTACCCACAATCTCAGTCCTGGTCCCCATGCACAACGAGGAAAAAGTGGCTCGGCAGTCCCTCGAGGCCATTCTGCACTGCGATTATCCGCGGGAAAAGATGGAGATCATTCCCATCGAGGACCATTCCACCGACGGCACCGAGGAGATTCTAAGGGAATTTGCCGCTAAACATGAGCTAATCCAACCTCTTTACCGCCAAGATGGGAAGAGGGGTAAGCCGGCGGCCCTAAACGAGGCTCTAAAGGTCGCTCGGGGAGAGATCATCCTGGTATTCGACGCCGATAACCTGCCCACTAGCGGAGCGTTGCGTGACCTCGCTATTTCCTTCAAGGACCCCGAGGTTGGGGCGGTCATGGGGCGAGTGATCCCCATTAACACTCGCAGCAACCTTTTAACCCGCCTTTTGGACCTCGAACGCAGCGGCGGCTACCAGGTCGACCAGCAGGCCCGCCATAACATGAAGTTGATACCACAGTATGGCGGGACAGTGGGCGGCTTCCGTCGCGAACTGGCCCTGGCCTTGGGTGGCTTCGATCCCAAGGTGTGTGCCGAGGACACGGAACTAACCTTCAGGCTGTTCATCAGAGGATGGAAGGTGGTTTACGCCAACCGAGTAGAGTGCTTCGAAGAGGTGCCCGAAACATGGCGGGTGCGATCCCGGCAGATCCGGCGCTGGTCACGGGGGCATAATTTAACCCTTTTCAAGCATCTCGGCTCTCTACTCCGTTCTGATTTCCTGAGTCGAAGAGAGAAAAGAGACGGTCTGTTGCTGCTGATGATCTACACCGTGCCGGTCTTCCTCTTCGCCGGCATCGTCGATTCGGTTATTCTGTTTTTTCTAGGAGAAATGCAAATCTTCGAGAGCTTGCTTGTATTCCTCTACGTGGCAGCTTATAACTCCTTTGGCAATTTCGCCCCTTTCTATCAGATCGGCACTGCGTCATTGCTAGATGGTATAACTCATCGTATCCGCTTGTTGCCCTTCCTGATGTTCTACTTTGTGTTGAACATCTGGACCATAACCACGGGCTTCTTCCTCGCCGTCAGCGATCGGGTCCGGAATAACCAAGAAGCTCCGACTTGGCACAAAACTCAGCGGTTTGGAAATAACAATCACTTAAACAACAATAACCTATCATGAAAACCTACTTTCTAACATTACTGGCAATTGTGCTTATCACATCTCTCGGGATTCCTACAAGTGCTCAGGAACAAGATTCGAGGGAATTGGCGGATTCAGCGGCTGTGGCTGATTCAGTGGCCGCGGACGCAGCCGCTGAACCCTACCGATCCTGGACACCTTTTTTGCTGCTATCCGTCTTTGTGCTGCTTATCATCATCCCTTTCATGCCGGGCTTTATCGAGGTCACCATCCCAAAGGACAGGTATCCGCTGCCGGTAAAGAACACGAGATACGCCAAAGATCCGCGCTACCTCGGCAAATCGGCGCGACGAATCCTCGCTGAGGCTTTGGAGGGCAAAATCCTAGAGGATGGCCAGCACGCGGTGCTGATGTCCAAGGAGGAAACCCTCGACGTGAGCGACCAGATGGTGGTACCCATCAACGAGAGAGTCGAAAACGTCCAGTACGTTCGCGACGACTTACAGACCGAGGCCGGCGTTCGATTCAACAAGGAAGTTTTTGTAGGTGGCAAAGCGCACATCGGAGCCAAGAGCCGGCTGAGAACCCTGGCCTGCGACGGCGCCGTGACCATGGGTGAGGAAACTCGGGTGGCGCGCTGGCTTGATGCCGAGGGAGAAATCACCGTAGGTGATGGCTGCAACTTGGGAGTCAGCGCGGCGAGCCCGCGGGGGATCAGCTTGGGTGACCGAGTCCAATTCAAACGGCTCTTCGGCAATCCGGTGACTACGCCGGATTACATCGGCAGGGAAAATACCCAGCCTTCCACCGAACCACCCCGAGGTGCTAAGATCCCCAACAAGATCCGTACTATTAAAGACACCCTCGACCTGCACAGGAGAAACTTGACCTTGGCCGAAGGTGAGGAGCTGGAAGCAAACTTAGTGGTCAAGGGGGATCTGACTTGCGATGAGGGATCACGTCTCAGGGGTTCGGCTAAGGTCTACGGCTCTACGGTGTTGAAAAAGAACGCTATGGTGATGGGCGATATTTTCAGCGAGGGACCCGTCACCGTGGGCAAGGGCGCTGTGGTTTTGGGCAACATCTTCTCCCAAGACGCCGTCAAATTACTGCCTGGCGCTCGCCTTGGCCGCGAAGGGGCGCTCAAATCTGTCATCGGCAAGAAGGAAGTCCATATTGCTCAGAACGTCTCCATTCATGGCTATGTGCTGACCGAAGGCCGGGGAAGGGTTGTGCGTGAAAAAAGCTCCTCATCACGTCGCTCTCAGCCATCTGACCATATTGGGGCATAGCTACTTTCCCACGAATAGGCCAGCAGAGCTGCTGGCTACAATCGGCATCCAGGATAATGCTCATACAAGTACATGAAAATTATGAAACAAAAGCATTAGTTGGCGGTTGAGCCTCGGTTCATTTCTGTTCAGATTCTCACCTTCTCCGCATGAGGGTTTTGGATACACTTCATACGATCTGGCCCGAATAAAGAAATGGGGTGTCACGCTCCCGGAACTGGATCATCGGTCAACTGAAAGCTAAATCGTCTCCCGCAACACAGCTCCTCCATGGGTGCAACGCTAGCCGCATTGGAAGGTGGTGGGCTCAATGGCCAAAGTCGCCTTTATCTTTGGAACCCGACCAGAAGCTATCAAACTCTGTCCCGTTATCCTCGCATTCCGAGATAACTCCAGCTTGCAATCGCGTGTCTGCGTTACAGCTCAGCACCGTGCTATGCTCGATCAGGTACTGACTGTATTTGGGATAGTCCCGGACGTGGATCTGGATCTGATGCGATATAACAAGTCTCTGGGATCGCTCACCTCCCACACCGTGAACGCTCTGGACGGCTATCTGACGGACGAGCAGCCTGATTTAGTTCTGATCCAAGGGGACACCACCACGGTCTTCTGCGCCGCGCTGGCAGCCTTCTACCACCACATCGCAGTGGGGCATATCGAGGCTGGTCTGCGCACTGGCACCAAATTCTCCCCCTTCCCTGAGGAGATTAATCGGGTGATGGCCTCCGTGGTGGCTGATTTGCACTTCGCGCCAACGGAGCTATCCCGCCAGAATCTGCTAAGGGAAGGCGTGCCAGCCGAGAGAATTCTGGTAACCGGCAACACAGTTGTCGATGCCTTGCTATTTGCTCGATCCCGCGTCCGCAGCCATCCGCCGGCTATTGCAGGCCTGCCGGCCGAGTTGGAAACGCCGCGGGCAGAGCGACCTTTGGTCTTGGTAACCAGCCACCGCCGTGAGAACTTCGGAGCGGGCTTAAGGTCCATCTGCCGAGCCATCGCCACCCTGGCGAAAAAATTCCCCACAACGGACTTCGTCTACCCGGTACATCTGAATCCCAATGTCCATCAGCCGGTGCACAATCTACTGAATGGCCGACGGAATATCCATCTAATCGAACCTCTGAGCTATCTGCCCTTCGTGGCCTTAATGGACCGCGCCTCTCTGATCCTCACAGACTCGGGTGGGGTGCAGGAAGAGGCGCCCAGCTTGGGTAAGCCGGTGCTGGTGATGCGTGAGAGCACTGAAAGGCCCGAGGCACTGGAAGCGGGAACGGTTCTGCTGGTGGGAACCGACCATGAAAAGATTGTTGCTGAGACGACCCGCCTATTAACTAACCGTGCGGCATACGAGGCCATGGCCCGAGCCCACAACCCTTATGGTGACGGCAAGGCCAGTGACCGCATCGTAGCCGCCTGCCAGGATTTCCTGGCTGTAAAGAGTTTTAGAATTATCAAGCCGAGGATCAGCTCGAGGCTCGCATGAACTTCAAGGTAAGGGACGCTTCCTGCCCATTTTAATGGCAGTCTAGGGGATAGTATATAATAGCTGTTCTGACTATTCGCATAAGATGGAGTTATCAGCCATTGACGGAGCTTCATCAATTTGTCAGAACGAAAAGCAAACATAAACTAGAGAATTCATGAATCCAGCTGAGATGGAAGAAACTCAAGGAGAGCAAAAAAGCAGCTCAAAGGAACACTGCATAGGGTCCCAACCATACGACCCGAAGATGCTGGCGAAAGAGCTGGAGAAAAGTGTCTGCCAGGGAAGCCAGCGCAAATACTACCGGCTGGCCAGGGCGGGTCACTGGTATGGCGGTATCGCCACGGCTGATTGCTGCGGCTGCAATCTTCGGTGTGTTTTTTGCTGGAGTGGTAAACCCCGCAACCATCCAGAGACCATGGGCACCTTCTATCAACCTTTCGAGGTGGCCGGAGCCCTTATAGATTGTGCCCGGAAGCGTCGCTACCAGTTAGTGCGCATCAGCGGCAATGAGCCCACTCTGGGGAGGGAGCATCTTATCCAGGTCATGCACTCCGTGGAACGGTCTGGTCTCGCCTTCATCCTGGAGACCAATGGCATCCTCCTTGACCTCTCTCTAGCCAAAGCCCTCTCCTCTTTTTCCAATCTGCACGTCCGCGTCTCCTTGAAGGGAACCGATCCGGAGGAATTCTACCTGCTGACCGGCGCACGTCAAGAGAGTTTCTCCCTCCAACTATCGGCTTTGGAAAACCTACTGGTAGCAGGGGTCAGCTGCCATCCCGCTGTGATGGCCTCTTTTAGCTCTCCGGACAATATGGAGCATCTGCGCACAACGCTGAGGATGATCAGCTCAGATCTGGTCCGTAATCTAGAAGAAGAGATCGTCATTATTTACCCGCACGTGGCCAGAAGGCTGAAACAGGCTGGTTTGCGACCCAGAAAGTCATATCGTCCTTAGTTTATTGAGAAACAGAAGGGAGATGAAAGGCTGCTCCTGGCTTCTTCCGTTGGCGAATGAGAGGATGGTCCCTTTCCTCTCTCTTTTTTCTGCAGAAAAGAAAAAAGCCCCGCCATCCCTTGGCGGGGCTTATCTGCTCCACATTGCTGTTCCTCAGCACATATCCCCATATACACGATAATCTATTCTGGGAAAGATGTTGTCCTGACCCTCGATCTCCCCCAGCCAGCGCTCGTCAATCTGGCCGTTCTTAGTATCCCGATAGAGTTTTAGGAATCGGAGGATGTGATCCCTGGTCCGGTTTACAGCATATGGGGCCACATCCCCCGTCTTCATCATGAAAGCCCAATCGCTGCTTTGAGCCAGAAGAAGCTCCCGGGCCGCCTGATTGAGGGCTCTGGTCTCCAGGGGGGTGGGCTGCACCTTCTCGTTGGCCAACTCGGTCATCCTCTCCGCAGCTTTATGCAGGTGCCGGTAAATCCAGTTGTTACTCCCCTCAAGCCACACTTCGTGATAACCCTTATACCCCCAGCTAGACGCCGAAGGAGTGGTCACTTGGTGGGTAGCATAACGCTGTAGGTATTCGCTGGGTGTGATCATCTTGAAAACCGTCTGATCGAAAGCTGCCTTGCGCAATAGCATCTCAAGCCACTCTGGCCCCTCATACCACCAATGGCCGAAAAGCTCCGCATCGTAAGGGGCTATTACTATGGGTGGTTTGTCCATAAAATCGCGGAGATACTCGATTTGTCGCTCTCGATTGAACATGAAATTTCCGGCGTGTTCGTTGGCCTTTTCCCACCCTTTTTGAGGCACATAGGGCTGTTTCTCATCGGTTTTCCCGGTAATGCGATAATACTTGATGCCGGTGAAAACCCGAATTCCATGACTCCCAAGGTAAGGGCGAATGTACTCGTATTCCAGATCAAAACCGATATCCCGGTAGAAATCCCTATACCAGTAGTCTCCAGGGTAACCCCGTTCGACGCTCCATACTTGCTTAGAGGATTCCATGTCCCGACCGAAGGCAGCTACTCCCGAAGGGCAGTAAATAGGTGCAAATACCCCAAACTTGGGGCGAGGAGAGGCATGAAGGATGCCGTGAGTTTCCGTAATAAAATACTCGATGCCTTCTTCCTTGAGCACCTGGTCGATTCCCGGCTCATAACCGCACTCAGGCAACCAGATGCCTCGGGCTTGACGTCCGAATACCTGTTCATACTGCTGAATGGCCACTCGCACCTGCGCTCTCAGGGCGGGACGATGGCCATTCATCAAAGGCAGATAGCCGTGAGTGGCAGCACAGGTGAGAATCTCCAACTTACCTGTCTCTTGAAGTTGCCCGAAGGCTGATACCAGATTTGCACCAAATTCCTCCAAGAATCTCTGTCGGGCGCTGGTGAACTTCCCATGATACATGAGGGCAAGTTCGTGGAACTCCTGCTGCCACCGCGTGCGCATGACTTCTTTCTCGGCGAGCTCAATAAGCTTCTCCAGATGGCGGGCATAGCGGTCCTGCAAAAGGGAGTCTGTCAACATAGAGATCAAAGTGGGTGTCAGAGAGAGGGTCACGCGAAAGTCGACTCCCTCGGCGGACAGACGAGTGAAGGATTCTAACAGGGGGATGTAGGTCTCTGTGATGGCTTCGAAAAACCAGTTTTCCTCCAAGAAATCGGGATGCTCCGGATGACGAACGAAAGGAAGGTGCGCGTGGAGCACCAAACACAGATACCCTTTCTCCATACGCTCTTCACCCTCCCTGAGAATTTCTCTTGGGGTCCTTTCGTATAGTCGGCTTTAGCACCCGGGTGCTTTTCTCCACGATGGGAATCACAGTACGCTCTTCGAGTCCATCGGCGGATGTGGATGTCACGGGAATGGATTGTCTGCCGTCGGGCAAAGCCAGGCGAAAGGAAAAGGTACCATCGGCTCTCAATGAAACGCGCTTATCCCCCACTTTAACCTCGGCATCCGGCTCCGTGGACCCGTACACCACCAGTTCCGTGTTCAGTTGGAAACGAAATCGTCTCCCCCTGCGGCCCAGATAACCGCTCCACATGCCCCAACTGCCAACAGCCCCGGAGGCCATCTCCCCTTGCAGCAGCCTTTCCAGCTTTTCCCGAAGTTCAAGGGAGCTTTCTCCCATCCGCAAACCACCCGAAAGTGCATACATCTTCTCATAGTCTACCTGTCGGCTCATCCAGGCCTCGTCCAACACATCGGACATGCCGCTGCGAGGAGTGGTCACCACATTGGATTGAGCCAGAGCCGTAAAATGGTCTTCCCCAGACAACAGTCCGATCTCAACATAGTAAGAACGATCGGCATCGGGAACCTTAATGTACCAGTTATCTGCCCCTGGGGTGATGACGATGTCGAAAATCCTCTGGGCCTTCTGACCATTGTCGTCTCGGCCGTCCACCTGGTAAATCCTCAGCGCTTTTCTGGCTTCCCCCAGCCCGGAGCCCAAAGAGGCCAGAATCTCCTGGAGCCGTTGGGGAGTAATCTCCCAGTAGGCGAAAATCCAGTATGGATCTCGAACCATCAATACGATTCTATCATCACCATAAGCCGAAGGAAGCTCTTGAGGAAGCTGATCGGGTAATTCTTGTGGTGATTTGCGAACATCATACTTGGCTGCCTCTACTCTTTGCTCCTCTAGATTCTGAATTTCTGGGGAGAAAGGCTGGGAAATGGTTGAAAAGGCAGCGTGATTGATCTTACCCCAGAGATGGTGCACTAACTCCTTCTTGGTCATGGATCGCCATTTAGGGATCCCAATCTGTCGAGCCATAACCTGGAGCTCTTTCTTTGTCTTGGAGTGTAAATGTCCCCGGGCCATGACATCACCCTCCTGACTAGATCTAAGTGGACGTCCGAACCTTTGCCTGCATCGCTTACTATTGTGAAATTGAAATAAAGTAGCTTTTTTCTAGGTAAATGTCAAGCTATTTATAAAAAAGAAGCCCATCCCGAGATGGGCTTCTCTAATACTCCTTCTGCCTCGAAGAACCTGTCCCCAAGAGGATTTCCAGCCAGAAATTGAGGAAGTTGACCTTCTCCCCCTGAGGTCCTGTATTTCCATCCGTCTCTATCTAGCCCGGACTTCGTTTCCCACGGCGACCTCTTCTTTTTCCTCCACGACCTCCGCTCTGGAAAGATGAGCCGATTTGACCAGGGTCACCCGGATGCGGCCCACTTCTTTGTCGCTGTATCCCAAAAGCTCATGCGTCTCTGGGTCAAATAACTCCTTTCCTTGGCTGTAAACCACGAATTCGTCCCCTAGCCTGATTCCGTCCTCGTAGCCGCGATTGAAAAATACCTGGCCCTCCTCCACCAACAAAATGGTAGCCGCACCGATGTCGGAGCTCAAACTCTTCAGAGAAGGCAAAGCCTCCTGGATCTTTTCCACCATGTCCGTCAAAAGGGCCTCCATTGCCTTGCCAACAATGGTATCCATGAAAGGGTCGGAGCCAAATTCCAGCTCGTCTAGAAGCTCATATTCCGTCATCTCCTCAGTGGGGCGGCCCAACAAGGTCAGTCCCAGCCCTTTTTGTTTCATCAGCCCCTCGGCTTCGGCTTCCAGCAGCGAGCTTTCCACATCGCGAGCTCTAAGGGAAAAACTCACCTGAACGCATGCGCGATAGGCTTCATACCCGCCCACTTTCGGCGAAGCGATGCCGAAGCGAGAGATGGTGAACTCCTCCACAGATCCATTGACCAGAAAACCGACCTTCAACGAGTCGAAGACGTCTTCGAGATCCTCCGGCCTTTCCAATGTCCGGTATCCCAGGTCTCCCTCCCAGAGGATTTGGCTGATGGAGTCATAATCGGCCACCCGGTATCCCGGAACTTGGCCCAGACGCGCAGACAACAATCGGGGAATGCCGTTTGCTAAGTCCCAGCTGCCCTTAAAGCTACTACGGTCCTGAAAGGGAGCTATCGCCAAGCTATGCGCGGCCAGAACCGGACCAACCTGAAGAATCAGGACCAGCGCCAGAGCCACTATGGCGCCGAGGAACAATTGAGTGCCTCTAATCATGACAGATCCTCTCCGAATAAATATAACATCGAGGTGAGTCCTGGTCAACCAGTTTGCCTTGTGAGGGCACTCAGGCATCGCCAATTGAGATCAGGAGACCTCTCACACAATGACGCCTCACGGGCAAGGCCTAAAGAAAATCATAGAGCCAATTTCATAAATTACCAATATACCGGTAGATTAAACTTGAAACTTCCCCTGAGGCTATAGTACTCTATTTGGGATGCTTTATGTCTCTTCCCCTGAGAGATCTGGGATTTAGAATTTGAGCCTAGGAATGGGAAAAAATCAAAGACTCAATAGACCGAGTCGCGTGCAAAGGCGATAGATACAGGCTTGAAAAGTGTCACTAATCCTTCAGCCAATCCCTTAAGCCTGACGTTTTTAGACGCTGAACCCTACTTTGCGCCCTCCGAAGCCATGTGGACCACACGCTGTGGGAAGGGAATCTCGATGCTGTTCTCGTCAAAAGCCTCCTTGATCTTGCGAGTGAGATCGAAGTATACAGACCAATAATCTTCTTTCTTAACCCACGGACGAACCACGAGATTAACGCTGGAGTCCGCCAGCGCAGCGACGGCAATCTGGTGAGCTGGTTCGGACAATATTCTGGTATCTTCTTTAATGAGCTTTTCGAGAACTTCTATAGCTTTTTTGATAGAGGAATCATAGCCGATGCCGACTTCAAGGTTTATTTTCCTGGTATCATAGGCCGTGATGTTCTTGATAGTATCACCGAAGATCTTGCTGTTGGGCACAATAATTTTGATATTATCTGGCGTGGCCAATATTGTGGTGAACAGCTTGATCTCCTTCACCGAGCCTGCTACGCCGGCAGCGTCGATGAAGTCCCCAATTTTATATGGCCGGAAAAGAAGGATCATCACGCCGGCAGCGAAATTGGACAACGAGCCCTGCAATGCAAATCCTATGGCGAAGGTTGCAGCGCCTAATACGGCAACAAGGGAGGCCGTCTCCACGCCGAACTTTTGCAGCACGGCAATGATGACGAAAACAATGACCAGGGCGTATACCAGGCTGCCGGCAAAGGAGACGATGGACTTGTCCGTATTGGTCCTGGTCAGTATCTTCCGCACGACCTTGCGCATAATGCCTGCCGCGATGCGACCGATGATCAAAATGAGAATGGCGCCGATGACCTTCAATCCATAGACGGTGGCCAACTCGGTCAATCTCTCAACTACGTTTTCCATAATATCCTCCTTTCTTCTTTGAATGGGTAACTCGTGCAATGATATCCATTTAGATAAACTTGTCCCTCAATCCCAAGGTTCCCACCGGTGATAATACTCAGCCCTCTGTGCGCTGATTTCTCCCAACTGACCTGTCGTCCAACTAGAGGGACAGATATCTCATCCTTCAGTGAGACAAATAGGCGCATGGAGGGCTGGACTCGGGCCTCAGCAGCTGTCGGCATTGAACCGTCATTAACGGATTGGTGAGCTCGTCGAAAACAACCAGGTTTAGGCCGCACCCAGCTCAGATGTGCAGAACGCACAACGAGTGGCCTTAATCGGGATAGTGGACAGACATTTGGGACACTCTTTGGTGATCGGCTCGGCCGGCGGTGCTTCCTCTTTTTTCTTGAGTTTGACGAAATTGCGGACGATGAGGAAAACGCAGAAAGCGACGATGATGAAGGTGATCACGGTATTGATGAACACGCCGTAGTTTATCGAAACCGCACCCGCCGTTTTCGCGTCAGCCAGGGCTGCGTACGGACCGGCTATGGTCCCCTGTTTCAGAATGATGAACAGGTTGGTGAAATCCACATTGCCTAACAGCAATCCGATGGGGGGCATGATGATATCTTCAACCAGTGATTTGACGATGGTGGCGAAAGCGGCGCCAATGATGATGCCCACGGCCATGTCAAGCACGTTGCCTCTCATGGCAAATTCTTTAAAATCCTTTAGCATAATGACCCTCTCTTAAGAACTGGGACTTTGAGGTTTGAACCCTTCTATGAAAGCATATTCTTCTGGAACATCACCTCCTTCAAAGCTTATCAGATCAGCTTATAGGTTAAGCCCAGAGACAAGGTCTGCTTGAAACGTCCTCCTTTGTCCACCTCCTTATCGTAGAGAATTTGTGTGTAGAGATTCACCATCAGGTATTTGGTAATACTGGCTGTAAAGATGTTCTCCCAGTTGACATCGGGGGATTCCCAGTAATCTTCGTTAGGTTGGCCCTTGAGCGCATCATCCTCGGAATAGAAAAGCGCTTGAAAGACGGTGAGCTTACTAGAAATAGTAATTCGCTCCTGAGCTATGGGAGATTTGAACTCGCTGACGAACTCGAGGCCGCCGTCGTTGGAAGTCTGGGTTTCTCGTTTATCAGCCTGAGGATCCACCAGAACATCGCGGTTCACATGCTGCCTCAGGGCTGCACCCAAGCGGTTTGACCACTCCCGCTTGTCCTCCTTGATGAAGAACTTGATCACCCCAAAGCTCTCGGTGAAATTGAGGGGATTGAGATATCGATTCTTCTCAGGGTCGCTGGCGTCGAGAAACTGGCTCTCCAGCCGGCCAGCCACAAAGGGATCGGCGAATGCCCCCAACGTGAAGTTGAAAAGCGTCTCAAAGTCAATGAGATCTGTTGACTTAGTAGGTTTGGCCCCGTTTTTAGTTTCCTTATCCTGGTTGTGATTTTGACCAAAGGAAAGCTTGAGGGCATTTTTAGTGTGAACTTTGGGGCACAGCTTCCGCTCAGCCAAGGAATTGGAATTGAAAGTCCAGGAAAGATTTCCAGCTTCACCCCCCGCCCAGTTGTCGCTGTATGCCGTCTGGGCTAAGGTCAGGTTGGCGTCCACGGATCTGCTCCATTGATCGGCCGCCACAGCAGTGGTCACAAAGAAAGCCGCCACGACAGTCAGCAAAATGATGGATATTCTCATTCTTACCTCCGCACTGAAATAGTCAACTCTTTGGTTCTCTCGATAGCTCATGATGACCACGAACGCACTGCACGAACGCACTGGCAGAAACCATAATAGTTGGCGCAGAGACCGCCCATCACCGAGAACAAGCCCCAGAACAGGGGACGAAGGAAGATATGTGCCAGAGTCGGCTGCGCATAGGGCAAGAGATAGATTCCCCAGGCGATCAGAAAACAGCCCAGCACGATGCACATGTGGCCGAAGATGAGAAAACCTCTCCGGCCTCTGCGCACATTCAGAAAAACAAGGCCGCAGCCGAGGAGAAGGGGTATGATGCCCACAGGCCCGTTGCCAAAAGCCAGCAACAAGATCCCCAAGATTACCAGGAGAATACTCAGAATAAAACCAATGGCGCCATTCTTTTTCATATCCTCTCCTTTTCACGGCGTAAGGGCACCCGAATGGAATACCGCTTTTGCTCAGGTGCGCCTGACCCCTCTTGGGTCCCTGTATGAATAACTAGTATAAGTAAGTTATTTACCACTCCACAACTATTTTTATTCTACGTCCCTTCAAAATCATCCAGGAAATCCAGAAGATGATCTCTGACCACCACAAATGAAGGTCCACCACCGAATTCGACTCCTATGGCCGCTGCCTCTATTATTTCTCCCCTACTGGCGCCGGCAGATAACGCATTGTTAGCGTGGTTAGCCAGACAAGGCACGCATCGCATCGCCACCGATGCCGCGACGGCCAGCAATTCTTTATACCTTCTGTCCAGGGTACCGGGTTTGTAGTAGTGCTTCATCAATTCGTTAAAGCCGTTGTAAAGATCTAAAGCCTCCCGCTCCAAACGCTCCTTATTGGCCTTCCTCTTTTTCAAAATGTCTTGTGCAGCGCCCATTTATGCCCCCCTTTCTGACAGTTCATTTTGACTCAATCGTTCGGGACTGTCAATGCGGCAACACCTCACCGCGTACAACGCTTCGAGCGTGAGCACAGCTATGCCCTCTCAGCCCGTTGGCTTCAGAAAGCAGGCTTAGCCTCTGCCCCACAACTTCTTTAACACATGCGCCCAAAGGCGATGCTCCCTGATCCGACGTTCTCCCATGATGTAGAGCAGAATGAACATAAGTCCCAGCAAAAATCCTGGAACGCTAACCCAAAAGGCTATTCTGTCATGGAGTTGCTGAACAGACAAGAAACCATGGATAACGATAATAGCTCCGCCTAAAATTAAGAAGAGGTTGTAAAGGAGTCGCTCGACAGGCCTATGTGTTTGATCCCAGGTCAACAGTTCATGAATAAGCTGTTCCTCCTCTTGGCTCAGTTCCGCCTTCATCATACTTCCCCTTTATCTTTAAGGATGATCGATCACAGTTCGCTGGTATTCTGGGCATAGCAGACTCCTAAAAAAATTTCTTTTCTCATTGAGAATTACAGGCGTATAGTACAAGATCTAATCCCAAACGGCAAGAAAAATTTTCCTCTATTTCGCATGTAAAAAGGGCGAGCTCAATAACGCTCGCCTCTTTTTGCCCCGATGTATTACTATCACTTCGAGGAATCAAATTTACGACGAATTTTCACTCCAGATATGGTCGCAGGGAACGGCTCCGTGAAATATGGCGCAGTCGGGAGATGGCCTTGTTCCGGATTTGACGCACTCGCTCCCGGGTTAGCCCAAGCCGATCGCCAATCTCCTCTAAGGTCATGGCCTGCTCTCGGTCAATGCCGAAATAATATTTAATCACCTTCGATTCTCGTGGATCCAAAGTGTTCAGACTATCTTTGACCTGTGAGACCAGACTCTCCTTCCATAAACCCCGATCGGGAGGCGGTTGGCTGCTGTCAACTAAGAGACTCTTGAGATCATCCTTGCTGTCATTTCTCAGCGGGGCATCCAAAGAAAGATACATCTTGGAAAGGGCCAGGGTGCTGGAGACGTTTTCTTCCTCTATGTCCAGCTTCTTGGCCACCTCCGCACATTTAGGATCTCGATGAAGCTTCTGCTGAAGACGGCTGGATTCCCGCTGAATTTTGTGCAGTTGTCCGATTTTGTTTTGGGGCAGCCTGACGATCCGGGACTGCTTGGCCAACGCCGCCAATATGGCTTGTCTGATCCACCAGACGGCATAGGAGATAAACTTATATCCCTTGGTGCCGTCGAATCGCTTGGCTGCCTCAATCAGACCCACGTTACCCTCTGCCACCAGGTCTGCCAGGGATAAGCCCTGACCTTGAAACTGCCTGGCCACACTGACTACGAAACGCAGGTTTGCCTCTACCAGCCTTTTCAGGGCATCACGATCACCCTGCTTAATCTGGTTGGCAAGCTCAGCCTCCTGTTGAGCAGATATGAGCGGAAGATCCTGTAGATCCCGCAGATACCTTTCGAATACCCTTCGATCGTCCATTCTTCCATCCACTGCGCTTTGGGGAAATAGACCCTTTAGATCTTAGGCCACTTCAGCGGAGCGGAACTTTTCTCTCCCCACTACTTAGGTTTATATCTCCACGATTTCATTAAAGTCACTTGGTTCTGAGGGCGCGAGTGATGTGATATCGAGCCACCTCGGCCAGGTCCGAGGTCTTATCGATATTCACCACCTGACGCCACATCTCCAAGGCCTGATCTAGCTTTTTTACCTCTTGATAGAGCAATCCGAGAAAAAGATAGGCTGCGATTTCCTTAGGTTTCACCTTCAGTATTTTTCTGTAATATGCCTCGGCCTCTCCGTATCGACCCAATCTGCTAGCAGTAAAAGCCTTGATGTACAGACCTCTCACCTGACGCGGCGCGATCCTCAAAACCTCATCGGCCAGTTCTACGGTTTGCTCCAAGTTTTGTTTACTGGCAGCTATGTCAGAGGGGTTGGTGTCCCTCTTGCTACTGCGCTCAGCCCTTTTCTGTGGTCCTAGACGACAGGCCTCTAAATAATCTTCCAGTGCCTTTTTTTTAAATCGATACCGGCCGGCGATCCTGTAAGCGCCAATCTTGTGGTCCTTGAGGTAACGACGCAAAGTCACCGTGCTGATTCCCAGAAACTGAGCCGCTTCCTGAATGGAATACCATCTCTCTCGAGCCACTCGGCATCACCTGTCTATCACAATTGATCTTTCATAACCTCCATTAATCTCCATTATACACACCTACCCTTTTTTTGTCAAGTTTTTTTTTCATATTTAAAAATTTTTTTTCTGCTTCGCTCATTTCCTCTTCTGGGACAATCGTCCGTGGAGCCCAAAATTTCATTGACATCCCAAAGAAATGTGGTATCTTCTTTTCGAGAATTTCACACACCCTCAATATGTCAATCTGGCACCACCCTTCTATCTGGCTCCTTGATCCACGAACTCCCGAAGGCCTTAATTTTGCACTGTCCGGAGGCTCATCTATGCCCAGTAAAGTCATCCTGGACATCGAAACGGTAGGCGCGGATTGGAGCGCCATCCCTCAGGATACCCAGGAATACCTTCTCAAGCGTGCCGAGACAGAGAAGGATGTGGAAAAAACCAAAAGCAGCCTTGGTCTATGGGCTCCTTTATCTAAAGTAGTGGTCATCGGATTGCTCAATCCCGTCACTAACAGAGCTATGATTCTCTCCCAAGGAACGTCCGACGAGACACCTGCTAAGGGCCAAAGGGGTGAGATATTCGTCTCCCACTTCCGCGGTGACGAAACTGCCATCCTGACCAAGTTCTGGGAGTTAATCCCTAGCTATAACCATTATATCACTTTCAATGGAAAAGGTTTCGACTGCCCATTTCTGATGCTGCGAACCCTTATTCAGGGAGTTAAACCCACTCGCAACCTGGACACACGACGCTACAGCATCTATCCTCATTGCGACCTACTGGAGGTGCTTACCTTTTTCGGTGCCACTCGTAAGTTCACTCTTCAATTCTGGTGTCAGACCCTGGGCATCGAAGATCCCAAGGCCAAGTTCGGCGATGGCTCTCAGGTCCAGGAGGCATATCGGAAGGGAAAGATTGACGATATTATTGACTACAACTTGGCCGATCTCTTGGCTACTGCACGTCTTTACCAAGAAGTGAACGAACGCTTGCTCAATATCTGGGACAAGAGGTGACCACCGAAAATACTTACAGGGGCTCATGAACATGCCGATCTACTCTCATTCCAGGCTCGAGACTTACCAAGACTGTCCCCTGCAGTACAAATTCCAGTATGTCGACCGCCTACAGAGAAAAAAACAGGGTATCGAGGCCTTCCTGGGATCCCGGGTTCATGAGACGCTGGAGAAATTGTATCGAGACCTTTTGAACGGAAAAAGAAACGAACCAGCCGATCTCCTCAACCATTACGAAGAACAATGGAATAGGCACTGGAAAGAGGGAAGGATCAAAATTGTCCGCCGGGAATACACCCCAGAGGATTATTGCACCGCGGGCAGAGAGTGCATCGAAAAATATTACACCCACTACTCGCCATTCGATGGCGACACCACATTGGGAGTAGAGGTTCGAGTGAACTTCAGCCTGAACCACGATGGCCGCTATCGCATGAAGGGCTTTATCGACCGCCTGGCCAGGGGCAAAGACGGCATCTGGGAAATCCACGACTATAAGACTTCCTCAGCATTGCCAACTCAGGAAGATGTTGACGAGCAACCCCAGCTGGCCCTCTATCAGATCGGCGTCCAGCAAAAATGGCCTCAAATCCAGCAGGTTAACCTAGTCTGGCACTACCTTCGTTTCGATACGGCCTTGAGTACTACCTGGACAGTCTCTCGACTTCAAGAATTGCAGCAAAGGACCATGAAGCTTATCGACGAGATCGAAGCAGATCGGGATTTCAATCCGAGAGAGAGCAACCTTTGCGACTGGTGTGATTTTCAAGACAATTGTCCCTTGAAGATGCATCCTCTGAAAATCTCAACTCTCCGTCCAAAGGAGTTTCGCGCCGACGATGGCGTCCGGCTGGTAGACCAATATGCTGACCTTAAAGATCAGGAACGAGAGATCAGAGCTCGCATCGATGAGATAAAAAAGCAATTGATCGCTTATTCTCGCCAGGAAGGCGTGAGGGTGATTTCTGGCAGCGAGCATCTGGTCAACATACTCTTTCAAAAGAAATTCAAATTTCCTGAATCAGCAGACAAAAGAAGAAAAGAGCTGGAGGCCCTTTTGCACAAAGCCGCAAAATGGAACGAGATCTCCAGTTTAAGCAGCTTAGCTCTAGATAACATTATCCGTAAGGGAGAATGGGAACCGGAACTGCTGCAGAAAGTAAAGGAATTTGCCAAAGAAGAGGAAGAATCCCAGGTCCGTTTAAGAAAGAAACAAAAGGAAAAGTGACTCATTATTGACATGGAGGAGCCATCCATGATTGAGGTATCCAATTTCAAAGAGTTGCCTCCGGAGAAGCTGCGCTGGCATTGTGAACCGGAAAAACTCAAGCTGACCACCACAAAGGATGTGGATGTCTGCCAGGAGATCATCGGTCAAGAGCGGGCCATCAAGGCATTGAGGCTTGGCTTGAACATCGATCATGTGGGTTACAACGTCTTCATCACCGGACCCGTTGGCACAGGCCGCACCACCGCTGTGAAGCGGCTGCTGGAGAGACTGGAGGCGAAGAGGGAAATTCCCGAGGACAAGTGCTACGTGAACAACTTCAAGAATCCCGATATGCCCAGGGCCATCAGCTTGCCGGCCGGGAAGGGCTGCATGTTCAAAAGGGACATGGCTGAGCTGGTCGCCACTCTTCGTAGAGACATTCCTGCGGTTTTTGAGAGCGAACAGTATCAGGAGCGCAAAAAGCGAATTGTTGACAGGTTTCAGAAGAAACAAAAAGCCACCCTCCAAGCCTTCGAGGAGAGAGTGCTGGCGCAAAATTTTAAGCTGGTTCAGGTGAAGATGGGGCCTTATGTCAAACCTGCTCTGGCACCTCTCGTCAATGGAGAACCTGTGCCCTTCGAGAACTTGACGGTTATGGTCCAAGAAGGCAAGCTTAGCAAGAAGCAATATCAACAGATTACCGCTAAAATATCCGATCTCCAGGAGGAGATGGCCGAGATCTATCGAGAGGCCAAGAACCTGGAAAAACAAATTCGAGAGGAGTTAATCAAACTCAATGGCGAAGCGGTTCTGCCCATAGTCAAAGAGCTGGTCACCGAGATAAAGGACAAATACAGGAACGAGAAGATAAACCTTTACTTAGACGAGGTTCAAAACAATGTGATGTCGGAGCTGGGACGCTTTCAACAGGCTGCCGAGGCGACCTCGCCCGAGATGCCAGCGGCACAGGAGGATCCCTTTCTGGAGTATCGGGTCAATCTCTTGGTGGATAATTCCGAGGCGCAGGGACCCCCGGTGATCCTGGAGACGACTCCCAACTATAAGAATCTGTTCGGCTCTATCGAGAAGGCGGTGGACTCTCAAGGTTTGTGGCGAACCGACTTCACACGAATCAAGGCCGGCTCTTTTCTACGATCCAACGGGGGCTTTCTGATCATCAACGCCAGGGACGCTCTCACCGAACCGGGCGTGTGGCAAACTCTGAAACGCACTCTAAGAAATGGTGTCGTGGAGATTCAAACCTACGATCCTTTTTACCTGTTCTCCACCTCCGCCTTGAAACCAGAGCCCATTAAGTGCCAGGTGAAGGTGGTGATGATTGGGGACTCATACCTCCAACAACTTCTTTACTTCCTGGATAATGATTTCAAAAAGATCTTCAAGATCAAAGCGGACTTCGACAATGTGATGTCCCTGAACGGAAAGACTGTGGCCCAATATGCCTCTTTCATCAGCATGATTTGTCACGATGAGGAACTGCGGCCTTTCGATAAAACCGCTGTGGCCGAAGTGGTAGAGTTCGGCGTTAAGCTGGCCGGCCGCAGGAATAAGCTGTCCACCCGCTTTCACCTTATCGCGGATGTACTCCGAGAGGCCAACTACTGGGCCGAAAAAGCAAGGAGCTCCAAAGTAAAAGGTGAACATGTGGAGAAGGCTATTGCAGAGCGGATTCATCGAGTGAACCTCATCGAGAACAAGATTCAGGAGCTCATCCAAGATGGAACCATCATGATCGACACCCGTGCCAAGGTGGTGGGGCAAGTAAACGGGCTTTCGGTGGTTGACTTAGGCCAACACTCCTTTGGTCACCCCTCCCGCATCACCGCCCGAACGGCCATGGGTCGTGCTGGAGTGATAAACATCGAGCGGGAGGCTGAGATGAGCGGCAAAACGCACAATAAAGGGGTTCTCATCCTATCTGGTTACCTACGAGGGAAATACGCCCAGGACAAACCCCTGAGCATGAGCGCCAGTTTGTGCTTCGAGCAATCATATGGGGGTGTGGAGGGTGACAGCGCATCATCCACAGAAGTCTACGCCATCCTATCCAGCCTCTCCGACCTGCCCTTGCGACAGGACATCGCCGTTACCGGCTCTGTAAACCAGAAGGGCGAGATTCAGCCTATCGGTGGAGTGAACGAGAAGATCGAGGGTTTCTATGATGTCTGCCGGACTAAGGGGCTAAGGGGTCAGCAGGGAGTGATGATACCGCACCTGAACATCTCCGACCTGATGCTGCGTAAAGACGTGGTCAGGGCCGTTGAGAACGGGCAATTTCACATCCACCCGGTGAAGACTATCGATCAGGGCATCGAGATCCTCACCGGGGTGAAAGCGGGCCGGCGCAGGAAAAATGGGAAGTTCCCAAAGGGAACGGTGAACTACCTGGTGAACCAGAAGCTGCAGGAGATGGCCCTGGGGCTGAAGAAATTCGGAGAGCAGGAGAAGAAGAAAGGGGCATAAAATCGAAGGGGCGAGGTCACCTCGCCTTTTTTTACGGCCGAAGTGCGGTTTTCCAGATAACATTCAGTATAAAGTCCGATTCGGGCGTAACATATTCGAGAAAAGATCCTTACGTGTAATGTTTTTTAACATCTTATGCGGACAGCTGGCGGCATGAAGACTTAGTGAGGAAAACCATCTAGTTATAAGTTAGCCGTATAGACTATGGCAAATACTACTGTAGTAATATTGGGTCAAGTCCAAAATTGTGTGTAAAAAGGTCTATCCTGAGGAAGAGACCGTTACTGCCATTTGTGGAGCTAAGATTTCATCTGTGACTCCGGGAAGTGGAAGCAGGTCAGGGTCTGCTCAGCCTCCGCTTCCAGCTTGTCAGCGATCTTTGGATACTGCTTTTCATAGAAGGTGACCAGAGCCTCGAGACGCGCCAGGGCTTGTGTTAGATCCGGGGCCCCAAAGAGATCTTTCAGGGTCCGGGCCAGCGCCCGGCGCCTTTGGCGAGAGACCAGTTTCATGAGATTTCTCAAAAAGTGCACCTGGCAGCGTTGCCACTGACAGCCCTGAAAATGTCGCCTGATGGCAGCCACCAGCCCCTGGTGATCATCGGAGACCACCAGCTGGACGCCTCTGAGCCCTCGCTGGTGGAGCTCTTTAAACAGATCAGACCAGAATACCTCGTTCTCGGTCAGACCCACGTCCACGGCCAGCATCTCCCGATGACCCGACTTACGCACCCCCATCACGATCAACACCCCCTGGGAGAAAACCTCGTGATCCTGACGGACATGCTCGCAGTGGGTGTCCACGATCAGATAGCGATAGTGGCCTTTCAAAGAGCGTTTGCGCCATGAACAGAGCACCTCATCGAGCTGCTGGGTCAACCGAGAGACCTGGGACTTGGAGAACTCAGTGCCACAGAGCCGCTCGGTGATCTCCCGGACCTTGCGGGTGGAGACCCCCTTGAGAACCATCTGCTGCAGGGTCAGCACCAGGGCCTTCTCACTGCGCTGATAGCGCTCAAACAGTTCGCTCTGAAAACGACCTTCCCGATCCCGGGGCACCAGCAGCTCCACAGAGCCCACTCGCGTCATCAGGGTCCTGGGACGCCGGCCGTTGCGATACCCCTTTCTGCTCTGAGTGCGTTCATAGGGACCAGCTTCTAAAAAGCGATCCAGTTCTGTTTGTAAAAGATCCTGACAGACCTGCTGAACAATCTGTCTGAGAAAATCAGGATTGTTGATCAAAGCCTCTTGCACTGAGGGACACGATGCGTTATCTTTCTTCTGGGTCATCGCCATCCTCCTGGGAAAAGGGTTTTTGGTGATTGGAATGACCAAAAGATAACCCTCTCCCTCAGGAAAGCGATGACCTTTTCTATGTCACCATCATTTTACACCAATTTAGGGACACAACCGAACTTACATTAATAATGGCGGTAATTTAGTGGTTGCAAACTGCACTTTCATCAATAATACAAGTTTTTCGACTTCGAGTTATAACCCATCCGGAGGTGGTATTGCAGCGCGTGAAAGCAATGTATCTGTTTCCGGAAGCATTTTTACCAATAACACAGCAGAATGGGATGGCGGTGGAATCTGGATCTCAAATTGCCCGGGATCGGTTACTGACTGTTATTTCAGTGAAAATACGGTTATGAGTAATAGAGGACATGCCATTTATGTGGAGAACTCCAGTCCACTAATTTCCCATTGCATTTTTTCTGATAACGGTCAGATCGGAGGTTTCGGAGGAGGAATTTATGTGGGCGATAACAGCAATCCCACTATTGATCACTGCGACTTTTTTCAGAATTCAGCAGGGATACAGCAAGATGCAGGGATTCACGTTTCATCATAGGATTCTATGACCCTGCAAAATAGTATATTCCAGGAGAATGTGTGGTATAATATTTATTTTGCCAGCGGCAGCAGTACCATGATATCCTACAGCGATTTTCTCCCTCAATCTGGATTAACAAATTTTGGTGGGACTGTACCATCAGGTCTGGGCACACTCACTGGAGTCAACGCCAACGGTGATTCTTGTGATGTATACAGTAACATTTACCTCGATCCGCTATTTGTAGCTCCTATTTTGAGCGATTTCCATTTGCAGAGTCAATCCCCCTGCATTGATGCGGGAGATCCGAGTTCACCTCTCGACCCTGACAGCACCATGGCTGACATGGGCTGTTACTTTTTTAACCAGGGGATGCCCATAATCACCATGTCCGATTCTTTGCTTGATTTTGGGGTGGTGACTATCGGTCAACAGAACCACTTACCTTTGACCATTGGAAATATCGGTTTGGATACTTTAATATTGCATTCCATCATCAATCATCAACCAGCATTTACCCATGACTGGAGTCCTGCAGATAGCCTGATTCCGCCTGGCGATAGTCTCGCTCTGACAGTTTCCTTTACGCCAACAGACACGGTGGCATACTATGACACTCTCTGGGTCGGCAACAACGACAGCCTATGCTCGATTCAGTTATTGGGCAGGGGAGTAATATCTGTGGGAATCAATGAGGATAATTCTTCCGATATGCCAAAAGAATACGCTCTTCGACAAGCATATCCGAATCCGTTTAATCCAATTACAACCATTGAATTTGACTTACCTAAGAAAAGCAACGTCTTATTGAAGATTCATAACATCCTGGGACAAGAAGTCGCTAAACTTGTTGCCGGAAGGCTGCCTGCGGGGAGATACCGACGCCAGTGGCAACCCATCGGTGTCAGCAGTGGGATTTATTTCTACACGTTGCATGCTGACAACTATGTGAGGACAAAAAAGCTCTTGTTGTTGCGCTGATGGGCAACTGCATATAACACCGAAAGAGCACGACACTCGTACATCTGGACAGGCGAGGTGAAAGCTCCCTTCGGCGCACTCAAAAGTGCTCCCTCATCCCACCCCTCGTTTCTAGAATGATGGTCGGATGGGATGCACGCTTTGCGAAGACGTCGTGCGCCTCAGGAAGATTCGAAGATCTGTGTGGCAACGAGCAAGCAAGCCCGGTTCAGCGACGAAGAGAAAGTGAATGCCGACGACTGAAAACAACACATGATCGGATAACTTCGACGCCTGCTCTTCCATCAAACTTTTTCTTCGCTTGTCAGCCCCTCAGCGCGAGTGTCCGTCCCTACATCTTTATCAACCTGTTATCCTATTAAAAAAACCAGCCCGATATTGACATCAGGCTGGCTTTTTTATCCTTACCGTGTCGTCTCGATCACAATCTCCACAAGTAGCTGGCTTTTGCGAACACCCCCTCCTGAGTCCGACGATAGTCGTTACCTAGATCGGCGCCGAAGACGTTGCCCCAGCCGATGTAGAAGATGGTTACCGGGTCCAGCTGGTACTTCAGCAGCACATCGACGACGACATTTTTTGACAGCTCATCTAGAGTGCCACCCTCAGCATAATACTTTCGCCGGGAGGCCTCCACGATGGTCCGGAAGGAAAGTTCCCGGGAAAACTGGTAAGCAGCCCGCATCGGCTCGGCGGGTGACATCTTGAGCCCAAAGCCACATGTTCAGTTTCAACCGAGAGGTAGGGTAGAGATCCACCCAGGGCTCCGCGTACCAGTACTTACCAGGCACGACCTCATCGTAAATTGGCGTGTCGCCAAAGTGGCTCAAACAACCGAACTGGATCTTCTGCCAGCGGGGCGTGCAGCCCCAGGTGTAAATCTGCGTCTGATCCGGAAACGCGGCGTCCTCATAATAGGTATAGAGCCGATCGTAGCTCATCCCCCACTCCCATCCCCCTCTCAGATTCAGGTTGAACTGGGGCGATACTATCCAATCGGTCTTCCGGTCCAGGTAGCCCGTCGCTTTATGGTTGTATACCAGCTTGTAGAACACCGCCGGACACCAGGATTCCACCAGGCCGTTTTCAGGGCCGAAGTAGCTATATTGGGAAAAGCCGGCCAACTCCACCTGATCGGTCCGAGGAATGTAGCCCAGCTGGGCTCGAAAATCAGGAAAGACGTCCTGCATTCTGAAGAAAATATTAAAATGGCGACTGCTATGGTTCAACTCGGCGAACCAGGCAGGATCGCGGAGTTTTCCATCGTTAACATCATCGGTCCAGCTGCCCAGGCCTTGAAAGCTGAACGTTTCTTGCTTGGTCAGGCGCACTATTCCGTCTACCCCGGCCACGCTGTTGTAATAACCCGTGACGCGGCGATCGGTGGCCAGGAAGCCGAGGTGCGAGTCGTTCATAACGTCCCACTTCAGCCGGGCCACGTTGGTAGCCGCGTTGCCCAAACTGTCGTCGTCCACCGCGCTGAGAAATCCCAGCGATGCCGGGCCCAACTTTCCCGAGATCTTGGCCCCAACTATGGGATCGACTATCCGCCGGGAGTAAAATACCTCATAGGGCGTTTGGTAGATGTCCTTACCCTCTAAGAAAAAGGGGCGTTTTTCGGAAAAGTAGATGGCGAAACGCTCGTTGATATCGACCACATCGGCGTCGGCCTCCACCTGGCTGAAGTCGGGATTGACCGTGGCATCCAAAGCTAGGTTTGTCGACAGGAGGTACTTGAGGTTCAGACCCAATTCCGGTTTCGGGGAGTCCCGCTCGAAGCGGGAACCGAGGTCGTCGGGGTCATCCAGCTGGCCCGTCATCGCTCCTGTGAACACGGGATTGAGCTCAATGTTGCGGGAGTGCTGGACATCCCGGATACCCACCAGATGGCCGGACTGGGCTAAGAGATTGCTCTCATTGCGATCGATGGGCGCCCAGGAGAGGCGAATGGACTGGGATCGTGTCTTGCGAAAAACGTTCAATCCCCAGGTCATGGGCCCGTTGCCGGGGAAGCGCAGGCTCTTGAAGGGGATGGCCACTTCCACCACATAGCCGCCATCGGTGAGGCGACCATCGGAGTATACGGTGAAATCCGGGGTGTAATCTTCGTCGCCTCCCTCGATGCGGACCCCGTCCCCAACCACACCCAGGGGATTGAACACGAACATGAAGGCTCGGCGCTGGTCATTGTAGGTATCCAGGCAGATGCCGACGTAGTCGTCCACGAAGGCCTCATCCCGGTTGGTCAGGGTGGCTTTGACGGTAGAGGGATCCTGGTAATAGCACTTCAAGCCGAAGTAGATGGCCTGGTGATCATAGAAGACCAGCGCCTCTGTCTCCTCACAGGCTGGCACGCCATCTGTGGGCATGAACTGGGTGAAACCACATAGAATGGGAGCCTGCTGCCATACATCCTCATCCAACCGACCATCGATCTTGGGGGGGCGGCCGATGCGAGGAACGGGGATCTCCAGCTGGCCATCCCTGCCGGAGTAGCGAGTACTCGCTTCAGCCGTAACTATCAGGAAGGCTGTCAAAAGCAACGGACCAACAGTTATCACAAGGCTCTTCAGGGAACTTCTCACTCCTTCATGGATCACAAGGATTAGTTGCTGTTAAAAAGGATATGATCCATTATTGCTTCCCCCTCCCAAAAACGATTCCCAAAGAGAGAGAAAAATCGGGACTGCTATAATTCTTCTTCGCACCAATACGCTTATTAAAATCGTTCACAAGATGATAACCGAGGCCAACGCCGAGCGTAAATAATCTGCTGAGTGACAGATCTGCACCTGCCCCAAACCGCGAACCCAATGCCGTTTCCGTATAAGATTCCGTTTCAGTGTTCACTCCAGTTCGGACATTTGAAGAATGTCCAAAGTAAGGTCCCACAGATGCCGAGAAATAGGGTCTCAGAACATCGCTGACGGCTTGCCCGAAGGGTTGGAATTGTACTCCAAACAGCATGGGACTCACTGAAGAGAACTCTACAAATGTATCTGAACCATCCACAGTCGAGGTGGCATCTACGTCAAGTAAGCCTACCAGGACATTGATGGCCAAGTCATTCTCCAGCCAATAATTGTAAGCAATCGATCCCATAAGTCCATTCGCTTCGCTTTTAGTCGTTACGTTGCCCGCCGATACTTCACTAGAAGCGCTTATTTCACTTAAAAGTCCTATGCTGAGTTCAATACCATGTTTGCCACGGAGCGAGTTTGAGACCGATGGACTGGTAGTTTCCGTCTTTTCAGCAAGTGTCAAGGTCTGGGCCGCGACAGAGACGGGAAAAGTGATCAAGATAATCGCTATTACAGCTCTGAATATAGACATGATGAATCCTCCTGTGTTTCTTAAATTGGCTTCGTAACCATAAACTGACTAACATCTATTTTATACGCCATTTCGACACAAGATGTTTCAGAAAGGTTATCCCCTCACTTAGGTTGGAGGCATATTGCCCCACCTGCCAAAAAACTCTTGATTTTCCCCCACTCTCTTGGTTAATTATATTGGGTTATTGCTCGAATTGAAGTGACCCTTCCACTCTGCTTTTATAAGGTCATCATGAGAAAATTTGGCATTTTCTGCTCCGTCTTGCTGACGATAGGCTTCTTGGCCTGCTCGGGTCCCAAACTCCATCTGTTCGGCTACGACTATACTCCACCTCAAGCCCTAAGAATTTGTCGCCAGGTGCTTATGGAGCAGGGTTATCAAATAACCGTCTTCGAGATGACGACAGGTGTGGTGAAAACGACCACTCGGGACTTCGTAGGCGAAAAGGGAGAGACAATCCGGTACCAGATCGTCATCACCCAGACGAAACCGCATGAGCTGCGCATCACGGTGATTCCTCGAACAGTGCTGGCTTACCGGGACCAAATCATGGAATCCCTCATAGGCCACCTGAAGCAAGCTGGCATTTATCCAAGGCATATTCCTCCACCAGTGCAGAAGCCTAAATACTGGAAACAACCACCGTCATCGCCCCCTCCCTTGCCCTGAAAACGAGCAGCGTTCCTTTTTACCTTATAGGTGATTAACAAAAACAATGTGGACTTGGCGACGAAAGAAGAATTCTGGAAAAGCTGATCAACTCTCCTCTGGGAAGACGGATGAAAAGATCTCACCAGAGAACATAAGCTCAATGGCCTATCGGGTCACCGACACCTTGGATCTTCACGGTTTCTTTCCCGAGCAGATTCCCCAGATGGTCCCAGATTTTATCCAAAACGCCCGCGCTTTGGGGCTGCACAGACTCAGGATCGTGCACGGCAAGGGCAAGAGCAGGCTCAAGTGGGAGGTTCATCAAGTTCTCAAGGATAATCCGTACGTGGAGTCTTTTGGTGATGCCCCGCCAGAAACTGGAGGGTGGGGCACCACTGTGGTTTTGTTAAAGACAGAAAAAAAGAGCCCATGATCGTCGCTTGCCACCAGCCCTATTTCATGCCCTGGCCCGGATTCTTCGCCAAGGTTATGAAGGCAGACCTCCTGGTTCTGCTGGACAATGTGCAGTTTCCTCTGGGAAGCTCCTGGATGAGCCGAAACAGAATAAAAACCAAAGACGGCCAGCTGTGGATCTCGGTGCCTGTACTGCGCAAGGGGCGCGGTCTTCAGCAAATCGATCGCGTGGAGATCTTCAACGAGCGTGACTGGGGGAAAAGGCACTGCCAGCGGCTGGAATATGCTTATCATCACGCCCCCTACTTCCCGGACCATCGTGCATTCTTCGAGGAGGTCTTCCGAAAAGAGTGGACTTATTTAGTAAAGCTCAACTTGGCCATCTTGAACTATCTGCGGAGTGCCTTGGAGATCGAAACTCCCTTCCAGTTGAACTCAGAGCTCGAGATGAACACAAAAGGCACCCAGCTATTGGTCGATATCTGCCAAAAGTTGGGCGCACATGTGTATCTCTCCAGCTCCCCCGGCAAGAAGTTTCTTGACGAGAAGATGTTCCAGCAGGCAGGATTGGACATAAAATACTTTCACTACCGACCGCCAGCCTACCCCCAGCTCTGGGGCCCCTTCCTGCCTAACCTTTCTGTGGTGGACCTTTTGTTCAACTGCGGGCCGAAAAGCCGGCAGATTATCGATGCCTGTTGAAATAATATCGTCTTGATTCTCGCACCATAGAAGCCGATGTTCCTGAAAGGTCATCGGCTTTGCTCATCAAGGTTACTTGATGACAAATTTGAGCACTCACTTTGGCCTTTCATCTCCGAATACATCTTAATGATATATACAAATGAAACATTTTTTACTAATTCCGTAAATATTAATAGAAAACGTAAATTTACTCTTGATAAATGTCATACGATTTGTTATAATGTATACGAATATAGTAAAATCTCTAATAAACTGTAAATATTTTGGGCTCAGGAGGCGCCATGATGGCCCAGGACTTCGGTAAAAGAATCTCCAAAAAGAAAAGGCAGATCGTGTCAACGGCCACCGATCTATTTACCAAACACGGACTAAAGCGGGTGACGGTGGAAGAAATCTGCCAGAGAGCCGGCGCCAGCAAGATGACCTTCTATAAATATTTCCCCAATAAGATGGCGCTGTTCAGGCACATCATGAATGGAATGATCGAAGACGGATATAAAAAGCTCTATGAGATCGATGCCATAGACATCCCTTTCAGAGAAAAGATGCAAAAGCTCATCCAATACAAGATCGAGCTTGGATCCAAGATGAACCGGGAGTTTATCAACGAGATGCTGGGCCCCGTCCCAGAGACGATGGATTTCTGGCAGGAGATCCAGGTCAAGAATTGCCAGCTCTTCATTGATTTCGTCACCAAAGCTCAAGGGAGAGGCGACATTCGCAAAATGCGCCCTGAGTTCATCCTGGCAGTTTTCAATAAGCTGCTCGAGCTTATCTTGGACGAGGATTTGCGAAAAATTTACACCGATTATGCCGAATTCATCCGCGAGGTCAATAGCTTCTTCTTCTTCGGCATATTGCCTGTAGAGAAACAGGAGCACAGGGAATGAGACTATCCCTTTTAGAGCGTCTGCTTTTTGTCTGGTTAATTATAGTCGGATGGGCTTTTGAAGGAATACATGCCGAAGCAGTTGAATACGATCTGCGGGGACAGGCCTCAGGCTGGCACCTAGAAGGCAGAGACAGTGGAGATTGGTATTACAACCAGGGTCTCCGATACATTCCCCAGTTCACTTTGGCCCAATCTCTGGCGGAAAACCACTTCCTGGATTTGGAAATATCCCTGAATGGATTCATCTCTGCCAGCAGTTCAGACCATGCCGATGACTCCGATGTGGAGCTCTATAGACTCAAAATTCGCTTCGCCACCGCTCAGACTGAGACTCGCGTCGGCTTGCAGAAAATAAACTTTGGCCCGGCCCAGCTGCTGCGCCCGCTGAGGTGGTTCGACAGGTTGGACCCACGCGATCCCTTGAACCTGACCGACGGCGTCTACGGTCTCCGATTCAAATACGATGCTCTGAACAACGCCAGCCTCTGGTTCTGGGGACTTTACGGCAATGATGAGACCAAAGGTTTTGAGCTCCTGCCAACTGTTGAGGGAAAGCCTGAATTCGGTGGGCGCCTGCAGTATCCGTTTCTCAATGGCGAGCTGGCTTTTGCCTTTCATACAAGGAAAGTACTTGCCCCGCCCATGGACAGCGGCGATTTCCGCGAAAACCGCCTCGCCCTGGATGGGCGCTGGGACATCGAGATCGGCCTCTGGTTCGAGTCAGTCCTACAGCGGCAGAGGTCCGATACGCTGCCCTTCGAGTGGACGGAGATGATGACCCTGGGCATGGACTACACTCTGGGGATCGGCAACGGCCTGCATGTCCTGGGAGAGCACATGGCCATCGTTTCATCGGAGGGGCCTTTCGGGTGGGAAGATGACCGCCAAGTCTCAGCATATTCCATGAACTACCCCTTGGGATATCTCGACAATCTGTCAGCCATGGGCTTTTACTCGTGGGATGAGAAGGAGTATTCACAGTATCTCTGTTGGCAACGCACCTGGGATAACTGGATTCTGAAGCTGAGCCTGTTTCATTATCCCACCTGGGATGACGTCGAATTACCGTATAGAGGTGACATCCTGTCATCAGGCTATGGGGGGGAGGTGTTGGTCGTTTTTAATCACTGAGAAAAGCAAAAACTGGATAGAGAAAAGAACATGGTCATTTATCAAATAGGATTCAAGGATTCCCCATCCTCTCATCCCTTCATCACCAGGATTCGAGGATTCGAGGGCAAAAACCGAACAGTTAAAATCTTTGCACCTAAGAGGGGGGTGGGTGGGACTTGAATCCTAGAATCCTTGGATCCTTGAATCCTTGGATTTATATTCCCCTGGAGTGGTACGGTGGGGTGTGGAATCCTACTTTTCTCTACTCGATTTTCGAATTAATGGAGGTTAAAACATGAACAACGGCGCCCTGATCACCGCTGAAAACCTGGTCAAGCAGTATCCCATTGGCGGCCGTAAATTCACCGCCCTAAACGACGTGAACCTGACTGTCCAAAAAGGCGAGTTCCTTGGGCTGGTGGGACCCAGCGGCTCCGGCAAGACCACTTTGCTGAACATTATCGGCGCTCTCGATTATCCCACCAGCGGCAGTGCCATTGTCATAGGTACAGACACCAAGGAACTCAGTCACCGGGAGTCGGCTCGGCTGCGCAACGAGCACCTGGGTTTTATCTTCCAAACCTATAATCTCCTGCCGGTCTATACCGTGTTCGAAAACGTTGAGTTTCCCCTGCTGCTTCTGGGAATGGATACCGAGGATCGTAAAAAGGCCGTCATGGGCATCCTCGATCGGGTGGGACTGGCCGACAGAGCTGCATCGCGCCCCTCACAGCTGTCCGGCGGCGAGAGCCAGCGGGTGGCCGTGGCCCGAGCCATGGTGAAAAAACCCAAGGTCGTGCTGGCGGATGAGCCCACGGCTAACCTGGATGCTGAAAACTCCCACAACGTTCTCCAGATGATGGCCAAGCTGAACGAGGAGTTCCAATCTACGTTCATCTTCGCCACTCACGACGAAAAGGTCATCGGGTACCTGCGGCGGAAGATCACCCTGAACGACGGCAGGGTCGCCGAGGACATCGAAACGACGCCGCAGTACAATTGATATGAGGTGAAACGATGTTAATCGCTAAGTTGGCATTTCGCAATCTCATGGGTGCGGGAATCAGGACCTGGCTAAATGTCTTCGTCCTCTCGCTGGCCTTCGTGATGATCATCTGGGTTCAGGGCTTCATCCAGGGCATGAACAAATATGCCATGCAGGCCACCATCGACTATGAGGCAGGCGGAGGTCAGTTCTGGCACAAAGATTATGACCCCTACGATCCGCTGACCTTTGAGGACAGCCACGCTCCCCTCTCCCCCGCTCTGGCAGAATTGATATCCCGAGGCGCAGCCACGCCCATCCTGGTGACCTCCGGGGCCATATTCCCCGAGGGCCGCATCCAGTCTGTGGTCCTCAGGGGCATCGATCCCGAACAGCAGATCCTCCAGCTCCCCAGTGCCTATCTTTCAAAAGAAGACGATGACGTCACCCCTGCTCTCATTGGAGCCCAGATGGCTAAGCAAACGAAACTGAGAGTGGGTGATGAAGTCACTATCCGGTGGCGCGATGTTCACGGCACCTTCGACGCCAATGACGTTCGGATCGTGCAGATCATGAACGTTTCAGCACCATCGGTGGACGTGGGGCAGATCTGGCTCCCCCTGGAGGGCCTGCGCGAGATGTTACGCACCCCCCAAGAGGCCAGCCTGGTCGTCCTTGCAGAGGATGTCTCGGATGTCCCATCCGGCAATCACACATGGGTTCACCGGGACCTGAATTTTCTGCTCAAAGAGATCACCGAGCTGGTCAGGATGAAATCGGGTAGCTCGAACATCCTGTACGGCCTGCTTCTATTCATGGGGTTGCTGGCCATCTTCGACACCCAGGTCCTGGCCATCTGGCGTCGGCGCAAGGAGATCGGAACCTTCATGGCCCTTGGCATGGAGCGCGTCAAGGTCATCGGGCTGTTCACCTTAGAGGGAGCTATGCATGGTTTTCTGGCGCTCGTCGTCGGTGCCATATATGGCATTCCAGTGCTGGCCCTGACCTTCGCCAAGGGATTGCCCATGCCAGCGATGCAGGCCGATTTCGGCATCGCTCTTCCCCAATCTCTTTACCCTAGCTATGGGCTTCGCCTGCTAGTGGGCACCACGCTGCTGGTACTCATCGCAGTCACCATCGTCAGTTTCCTACCGGCCTCGAAGATCGCCAGGCTGAAGCCCACGGATGCCCTCAGGGGGAAAACATCATGACCAGATTTCTGCTCAAAGGCTTAATCAGGGACCATCACCGGAGCCTTTTCCCAGTCATTATCGTCACTGCGGGCGTGATGACATCCATCCTGGGATACTGCTTCATGCACGGCATCATAGATGATATGGTCCGCAGCAACGCCAAGCTGGACACGGGGCATGTGAAGGTCATGACACGGGCGTACGGGGACATCTCCCGCCAGCTGCCCAACGATCTGGCCATCTTGAACGTGGGCGACCTCATCGGGGACTTGGAAGGAGATTATCCCCACATGGAGTGGACGGCACGGATCAAATTCGGAGGGCTCATCGACCTTCCAGACGAACATGGCGAGACCCGCTCCCAGGGACCGTCCTTTGGGATAGCCCTTGATCTTCTCGGCCCCAATTCAAGAGAGCGGGATCGACTCGGCCTCAAGAAGGCTCTGGTGAGGGGTCATCTGCCCCAGGCGCCTGGAGAGATCCTGATCAGTGAAGAGTTCGCCAATCGCCTGGGGGCTGATATGGGAGACCTGGCCACCCTGGTCAGCTCCACGGCGCACGGGGGCATGGCCGTTCAGAACTTCACCATCGTGGGGAGCGTCCGCTTTGGCATCGCTCCTATGGACCGGAACGCCATCATCGCCAATCTGTCGGACGTCCAGTACGCTCTCGACATGGAAGACAGCGCCGGAGAGGTTCTTGGATTCTTTCCCAACCTTATCTATGACGACAAGATCGCTAAAAAGACCGCTCGCGACTTCAACTCCAAAATCCATCAACCTGAGGACGAATTCTCCCCAGTGATGCTGACCCTCAGGGAGCAGGGCGGCCTGGGAGAATACCTGGACACGGTCAACTCCAGGGTTGCCATCATCCTGTTCGGCTTCTTCTTCGTCATGTCTTTGGTGCTGTGGAACGCCGGGCTCATGTCCGGCATCCGGCGTTACGGCGAGATGGGTGTGCGTCTGGCCATCGGCGAGTCAAAGGGGCATGTGTACCGTTCCCTGCTGGGGGAATCGATCCTCATCGGGACCGTCGGCTCCATCCTGGGAACGGCCATTGGACTGGGATTCTCCTACTATCTTCAGGAGGTGGGACTGGATATCTCGAGCATGACGAAGGGATCCAACATGCTGATGGCTAACATTATGCGCGCCAAGATCACCCCCGCAAGCTACTACATAGGCTTCCTGCCGGGGCTGCTGGCCACCCTGGTGGGCAGCGCCATTTCGGGCATCAGAATATTCAAACGCCAGACGGCTCAACTTTTCAAGGAGCTGGAGGTATGAAAAAGGCCATCATCATATTGGGCATCCTTCTTATCACCACACCTGCCCTGACCCATCAGGATTCTCTCACGATCGTCTCCCGGGCACCCACGGGAGAGGATATTCTGGAGAGAGTGGACCGCAACCTGGTTATCGATCAAGCCACTGGCGTGTCCACCATGATCATCCACGGCCGCCGGGGCAGCCGGTCCATAACCTCCCGGTTCTGGAAGAAGGGCGACGAGAATACGTTCGTCGAGTATCTCTCCCCGGCGCGGGAGAAGGGCAAGAAGATGTTGAAGCTGGGTGACAAACTATGGACCTACACCCCGGAGCCCACCGACCGCATCATCACCATCGCGGGCCACCTGCTAAGGCAGTCGATGATGGGATCGGACCTGTCCTATGAAGACATGATGGAAAATGAATCTCTCATCGATCTATATCAGGCTCAGGTGGAGGGAAGTCAGGAGGCCGAGGGACGAACGTGCTGGGTGGTGAATCTGACCGCCCGAGTCGAGGATGTCGCCTACCATTCGCGGCGCATCTGGGTGGACATGGAACGCTGGCTGCCCCTCAGAGAAGAGCGCTACGCCAAGAGCGGCAAGTTGTTGAAGACCACTCGTATCACCGAGGTCTTTCGGGTGGACGGTCGCTGGTATCCCAAGAGGATGATCTTCAAGGACATGCTCTCTAAAGGTGAGGGCACCGAATACATCATCGATGACATCGATTTTGACGTGGAAATACCGGATCACAAATTGACCAAAGCAGCTCTGCGAGGATAGACAACCGGAGGTTGAATGTGAAGGTAATTCCAAGATAAGAGATCATAAGGAGTGATATATGGACAGAGTGAAAGCCTTGCTGATATCGGAGAAACCGGTCAAATGGATCTTTTATGGCGACAGCATCACTCACGGCGCACTACATACCTTCGGGTGCAGGGATTACGTGGAGCTCTTTGCAGAGCGCGTTCGTTTTGAGCTGGACCGCACCATGGACGTGATCATCAACACAGCCATCAGCGGGGATACCTCGCGTAGTCTGTTGGAAGGACTCAATTGGAGAGTCGCTCAGTTCAGACCGGATGTAGTATTTGTGATGATTGGGATGAACGATTGCGATCGGCAAAATGGTATTATTTTAGAGGAGTTTAGATCCAACCTCAACAGCTTGGTGCAGCAGATTGGGGACATCGGAGCCCTGGCAGTGCTGCAGACCACCTGTCCCATCCTACCTGACCTTTTCCCTGAAAGAGAAACTCATTTCGCCAGATACATGGACGCTATCCGCCATGTGGCCTGTGATCATGAACTTCCACTCATCGATCATGCCCATTATTGGAAGGAGCAACCAGAGAGCCATTTTTTCTGGATGAGCAACAGCCTTCATGCCAATGCTTACGGGCACAGGGCTTTTGCTATGTGCCTTTTCCAGTCTTTGGACATATATGACCGGAAAAGCCAGACCTGTCGTCTGCACCTACCGTAAAAAGCGATATATGGTTGCCACTTAATGGCTGTCCAGATGATTATTTAGGGCTGGGTGGACTCAGAGGTTAGTCTCCTGCTCCCTCCACGCCTTTCCCATTGCGTTTTCTGTACTGAACGCGACAGCCTACACAAAGGCCGGTCCCCCCAAAAAGGGCACCGGCCTCTTTCCCAATCCCGGTGAGAAAACATCGGTCCTGCCGCTCATCGCTTCCCCAGGCAATCCTCCCGCCACCAACATCGCAGCTGGTCGCAGTAATCGGTAGCTGTCCCAAAGCAATCGAAATTCCCCTCGGCTCGCTGGATTTGGCGGATGAGATCTCCTTTCAGGGTTTTGGAACTCACCTTCAAACCTATCTTTTTGGCAATCTTCCTGGCCTCTGCCACTTTCATGATCCCACCTCCTGCGGTATCGATCTGCTTATTTGATCAACCGCGACACCTGTTTGAACTCCCGCGCCTCCGCCGTCCTGAGAAGCTCAAATAGAGCCATCTCCACCGTGGTAATCACCACTCCCTCCCTGGCCATGCGCTGCAATGCGGTTCTCTCATCCTCTTCATGGCGCGATGAAACGGCATCCCGGGGGAGGTGCACCTGGAATCCCCGAGCAAGAAGATCCAAGGCCGTCTGCAATATGCAGACGTGGGATTCAATCCCGACTACGATGACCTTCTCGATGCCCTTCTTCTCCAACGCCTTGAGCACTTTCGTAAGGCCACAGCAGCTGAAGGTCATCTTGACAAGGGGCTCCTTCCCTCCAAGAACCTGCTTAACGGGAGGGACGGTTACGCCGAGACCCTTGGGATACTGCTCCGTGACGAAAATGGGGATCTTCAGGAGATCACAGGCCTTGATCATGATCACGATCCGGTCCACAAGCCGCTGACGCTCTCGCATAACAGGCCATAATCTCTCCTGCACATCCACCACCAGAAGGGCAACCCGCTCCCGGTTCAGAATTCTGGCATGACGCTCCCACATAACGTTCTCCGAACTTTCTAAAAAGCAAACGTCAAGGGAAAATCTCTTCTCACCCTCATGAAGATCATCCCAGCAGTGTTCTTCCAATCCTGCAGCCGTTTCACATATTCCCTGTATGGTTCATCTACCACCTCGCCAGCGGTTCGGGAGGCGTGACGGAAGATGATCTCACCCTGGCGGCCCTTTACGATGAGGGCCATGTGAGAGGAAAAAATCCCCTCTTTCTTTTGGATCAGACTGGCGATCTCACCGCCTCGCAGGTTCTCCTCCACCTGAAGCAGGTGTTCTTTGGGGATGTACTTCACCGTCATGGTCTGCGGCGGGGGGACGTCCCAAAAATCTGTGACACCCATAGTGGCAAAGTCCTTTGAGCGGTCGATGGTTTTAGTCATGGGAAGGCAGTGCTCTCCGCCGATGAGCTCGGTGGCATCCTCCAGCAGCCAGGAGTTATTGGGCAACCAATCGGCGATGGTATAGTGATTGCGTGCCTTCATCCCGATGATGCCGTTCCGGTAACGGATTCGCTGCAAATTGTTGAAGAACTCCTCGTAGTCTCCGGATATCGTCAGGGCCAGAATTTGCTCGCAGAAGGTCATGCAATCCACCCGGGCGATGTCCAGAAGAGGATCTTTATCGTATTCGCCCGTCGGCCCCTCTCCCAGACAGAAAATAACATAGGGAGTTCCCTTGGCCAGCTCGGAGTAAAACATGACACGCTGGTCAGGGTTTTTTTCCACCGCGGTCACGTTGTGCATGACCGTTTCCAGATCTTTCCAGACCATCTGATACATCTGCTTGGGCGTCAAAGTGTACTGTTTCCAATACTTCTCACGGATTGCCTCGGCCTCAGGGCCCTCCACCAGCAAAACCTCCACGGAGGATTTATTGGTCAGGCCATTCTCGGTAAAAGAATTACGGATATCCTCCTCCATTCCCACAAACAAGTCTAATCTGTCTCCCTTGATGGTTCCACCCACGTCGTGGGCCAGAAAGTAGCCATCGTGTTCGCTGCCATCGGGTAGGGGAATACCCTTGGCCTGGGGGACGAATAGAACGCTGCCCAGGGGAATCTTCTGGGGATCAACCGCGACGGTTCGATGAGGGATCAGCATATAGGGCTCCAGCTTGGAAATCCGCTCAGCATTAGCGGCTCCCAAGCCCCACTTGGCACCCTTTACCACGCGATAGCGGATGCCATCGGTGGCCCTGCCGGCGAAGTTGATCACGCGTCCATCGCTCAGCTTAGCAGACCCCTCTATGTCAGCTTTACGCTTAAACTCGCGGGGAACAACCGCGATAGTCTGCCCGAAGATGTCTCGAACGGGTTCATCTTTAGGATGCCAAGAGAATCGCTCATCGGCCTCATCGACGAGATAGTAGAAAGTAACCCGATAAGGTCCCAATTCCCTCTTCCAGCCCAGTTGTTTTCCTCTCTCCGGATAAGGCGCCACGCCAGCGCACCCTTGGACGAACCAGAATCCCAGGAGTGCCAGAAATAGCAATACCTGAGCCTCACGCCTGTGCATCTCCACCTCCTGTCGGCAAAAGATAAGCCGTTTGCTTCGAAGATCTGCGGAAAATGGCCATCATGAATACAGGAATAATGTCACTTGGAAGGTCCAATGTCAAGGGGAAAAAGCAGCCCCGTTATCAATTGGGAATTGTGGCTCTCATGAGAACAGCTACAAAAAAAGGGCGATGCATGAATCGCCCTTACAGAATCACTCCGTAGTCATTTTCGCTATTTCAGCGGCACGCTGATCAAACCCCGGTCAAACTCTCCAACTCTGTTGGAATCTGCCGACTTCCTACCGCCCGGATCGACTGCCTTAACCACATAATAGTGGTTGAAGCTCGTATCGTTCACAGCCGGGGTGAAATCGATGTAGAATGTATCGGCGGTGGTGCCGATGGAATCTGAGGAACTAGGGGAGAAGCCTGGATCGTCATCCCGGTATACGTTGTAGTGATCCACGACGATGGGTTCACCTAGAGTGTCCTCGGTGATCGGCGTCCAGCTCAAATGGATAGCGCCATCCGCCAGCACGACCATCAGATCAGCGATAGCTGCCGGAGGCTCCGGATTATTGATTGTGAAGACCGCATCTGAGCTATCGGAGTCACTCAGCCCAGCAGTATCAGACACGGTAATGCGGACCAGATAATCAGCACCATCAGATAGTCCAGAGATGTCCCAGAAGTGTGCGCCGGAGTTGGCTTGACCCGAATCGATGACCGACCAGTTGGTACCACCATTATCACTGTAATCCAGATCCACCACCAACAGAGCCGAATCACCAGCATCTGGATCGGTGGCCAGCCAGGTGATGGTGGCCGCGTCAGATAACGTCTCTCCACCATTGGGATAGGTGACAGTCACACTGGGAACATTCGGATTATCGATTGAAAAAGTAGCATCAGAGACATCTGAATCTGACCGTCCGGTGGTATCGGTAACCGTGACCCGCACCAGATA
>SMTZ1_10000240_pt1 | contig 47739 bp, 53 predicted proteins | sample DeeMarSWOR136_30_FD_25667 | JGI IMG/M metagenome (IMG submission 25667) | reverse complement strand
TCCTCAATTATTCCCCTCCCTTGATGGGAGGGGATAAAGGGGAGGGTGTATTATCTCGCCTGATTCTATACCATAATCTCCGCTCTGCCTCGGTTATATTTTTCCTTAAACACCGGGCACGGTCAGAACGTAACAAGACTGAAGAGATTGACTATCACCCCCTCCTTAATCCTCCCCCATTAAGGGGGAGGGAATAAAAAAAAGAAACTCCTGCATCAAGGGCAGAATATTTTCATGGTAACAACAATCAATTTCCTTTACAATGTCCATTCTATAGAAACAGCGTGTAATTTCAAGACCAAAAGTGAAGAGGAGTCAGGGAAGTATAGTATTGTTAATGCATGATGTCTTTAGTCTTTTGTTTCTTGTATCTTATCTATGTCTTTGATGTCTGCAATTGATACAGGTTATAATAAATACCCTTTTTTCTTATTAATTCATCATGCGTGCCAACTTCTCTAATTTCACCATTTTGCACAACATAGATTCTATCCACATCTTTTATTGTGCTCAACCTGTGGGCAATGATTATCGCAGTCCGCCCGAGCATAAGTTTTTTCACACCATCCTGAATGAGTTTCTCTGTTTCTGCATCAATATTAGCAGTGGCTTCATCAAGGACCAGAATTTTTGGATTAAAAGCAAGCGCACGTGCAAATGACAAGAGCTGACGTTCACCAGTAGAAAATGTAACTCCCCTTTCAGCAACATCCTGATCATATCTATTGGGAAATCTGTCAATGAATTTATCTGCATTTATGTATGTGGCAATATCCCTCACTTTATCATCCTCCAAAGAGAGGTTGAGGCGGATATTTGACTTTATATCACCTGCAAAAAGGAAGATATCCTGTGGTACCACACCGATCTTAGAACGCAATGTCGGTAGACTCATATCACGGATATCAATATTATCTATGAGTATGCTTCCTTTTTGTATCTCATAAAGCCGAGATATAAGACTTATTATTGATGTTTTACCCGAACCAGTTGGGCCAACAATGGCAATATGATCACCAAGGTTAACCTTAAATGAAATATCTTTCAGCACCCATTCCTTATCATATCTGAACCATACTTTCCTAAATTCTATTTCTCCCTTAACATCTTTCATCTCAATAGCTCTCTTTTTTGATTCGATGTCTATCTTTTCATCAAGCAGGAGAAAAATCCTTTCACTTGATGCCATCGCGGACTGAAGCAGTGTATAGGATTCAGTGAGCTCACGTATCGGTCTAAAAAACATCTCAACATATGTTATAAATGCCACAAGCACACCCAAAGAGACTTTACCTGTGATGACCTGTCCCCCACCATAATACAGAATCAATCCTATCCCTACTGAACTGATAATTTCGATAAACGGTCTAAAGAAAGACATTAGTAGAACCTCTTTGAGATTGGCCTTCAGATATTCCTCGTTGATTCCGTCAAAGCTATCTAAATTACTTTTTTGCCTATTGAAAATCTTTATTACTCTAATACCAGATAAGTTCTCCTGCAATCGTGCATTCAATCTTGCCAGTTTAATTCGAACCTCCCGGTATATGACTCGTGCGCGAATACGAAAATAGAAGGTTATAATCAGTAAAAATGGTATAACAATAAAGGTAATAAGCGCCAACCTAAGGTTTATCGTAAGCATAATAATAATAATGCCCAATAGGAGAAGAACATCCCTTGAGAGTCTTGCAAAAACCTGCGTAAAAGCTTCATTTATAGCTTCAACATCATTGGTTGCGCGCGTCACAAGTCTCCCAACAGGATTTCTGTCAAAGAACGCAAGATGTAGTTGCTGCAGCTTCGTGAACACTTTGTGTCTGATCGCATGCATAAAAAGCTGACCTGCATACTGCGAAAGATAGATTTGAGCGTAATTGGCTATTGCGCCAATCAGTATTATAATGAGAAACAATATTGCAATTTTAATAATACTTGAAAAATCATTTTTTCTCAGCGTGAGAATTTCCGTAGGTTGTAGTAATTTAACATCTGAATATGATATAATAACGAGCGTCTCGTATTCTTCAAACAATCCCGGATGTGATTCGATGATCCGCAGTGCCTTATCATCGATTTTGTCTTTAGAGATATAGTAATATCTCTCGCTTGATAACAACCGATCTCGTTTCCACTGGTGAAGCAACCGAGCATCAACTTTTTCTAAAGTCTTTTGGCTCGCAAAACATGTAGTATCATCAAGTACGATAAAATCTGCATGTGGTTTGATATGAATGACTTTCCTGCCATTCTTTATTATGTAGTCATCAATCGCAATCTTAGTGATATAAGGATAAAGAATCTCAACCACAGCAGCGACTATCAAAAAAATTGCAGCGAAAAGAACATATCTTATGTATGGTTTCATAAATTGAAAAAGGCGAGTTAATATTTTCAGGTCAAAAACCTTGCCTATTTCTTTCTCTTCACTGTAATAGTCTTGCATTATAGCCCTTCTAATTTCCTCTCAATCTGTTGTGTTCTATAAATTTTGCTATACAAACCAGGCAATGCCAACAGCTTCTGATGGTTACCTTCTTCGACAATTCTTCCATCATCAAAAACAACAATCTTGGTTGCATCTCTTAACACAAAGACCCTGTGAGAAATTATAATCGAGGTCCGATTCCTAAGCTCATTTCTAATCGCCTTGAGTATCTTAAGCTCAGTCTCGGCATCAACCGATGATACAGCATCATCAAGGATGAGAATGGGTCTGTTGAGAAGCAAAGCGCGCGCAAGCGCGATACGCTGTTTTTGTCCACCACTCAAGGTGACACCACGCTCACCAATCCGAGTCTCAAAGCCTTTAGGTAATTCTGTAATTTCATCAAAGATCTGCGCAACACGGCTTACCCTTTCAATATCGCTCTGAGTTGCATCTCGATTGCCAAAAATAATATTTTCCTTAACAGTATCGGAAAATAAAAAAGTATCCTGAGGTACATAGGCTATATTATTCCGTAGACTCGCAATTGTGAATTCTTTAATGTCGCAACCATCAATTAGAATTGATCCTTGTTGCGGTTCATATAGGCGAAGCAACAGATTAATCAAACATGTTTTCCCTGAAGCGATAGGTCCTGTGATGCCGATAAACTCTTTGGGTGCAATCGTTAGATCTATTTTATGGAGCACTGGTTCATTTTTGCCTTTATAAGTGAACGTTACATCTTTAAATTCTATCTCTCCTTCCACTCTATCGATCTGACGAACACCATCAACTATGTCTGATTTTTCATCAAAAATCTTGTTGAGCCTTCCTTGCGAAGCAGCTCCGCGTTGGAATATATTTATTGCCCAGCCAATAGCAATCATTGGCCAAACGAGGATTTGCAGGTAGGCAACAAAAGCTACAAAAGATCCTATAGAAATATCACCAATAATAACATATCTGCCCCCAAGCCACAGCACAATTACTTGGCCGATCGCTCCAAGGAATATGATCAGTGGAAAAAACATCCCCCATATCTTTATAAGACTCACATTCTTCTCAATATAATCGGTGCTGAGTTTGTCAAATTTGCTAATCTCACCATTCTCTTGCACAAAAACCCTTATTACCCGTATGCCAGAAAGGCTTTCGCGTACTCGCTCTGTTAGTACAGCAAAAGATTCCTGAACTTTTTCGAACAGACGATGAATTAGATGTGCAAATCTCGTTGATACTAAGGCAATAACAGGAAATGGAGCTAATGCGTACAAGGTAAGGCGCGGGCTGATATATATCATCATGACCAAAGAAGCAGTACCCAAAATAATAATATCAATAAGAATAATAAAACCAAAAGCCAAAGCCATGCGAACAGCATTGATGTCGTTGACAGCATGGGCCATCATATCGCCGGTCTTGTGAACATCGAAGTAGCTAAAATCCAAGGTGGTTAGATGCGCGTAGAAATCAGTTCTCAGCTCCCTTTCAATCTTACGTGAAGAACCGATAATCAAATATCTCCAAAAAAAACGGCCTATAGCAATGCCCAGGGCAATCAATACAATAATCAGAAAATAAAATGCGAGTCCGGATAAACCGGCTATTCCAGCAGTAAGATCATCAATAGCTCTTTTCAAAACACGCGGAATGATCAACTGCAACAAATCTATGATGATGAGCGCAAACGTTCCAAACATGTAATGGTATTTGTATTTGATGAGGTATCTTTTAAGCCTTAAGAACGCCCGCATCGGATAGTATAGTCAAAATCGCATATATTTCAATCACCTAGAATCTGAAACACGTCATTTGGCATTTGTCATTGGTCATTTGACATTCCTTCATGTTACCCCTTGACAATTCAGAGATTATCAGTATAATATAATAATGAAAATGAAATTCAATTTCAAAAATAAAACCAAACTCTCCGACTTCGCCAAGTGCCGGGCGCAAAGAGGACTAAAAACATCGCAGAAAAGATCGTTCATTATAGATTACTTTCTTCAGAAAGATCGGCATTTTAGCGTTGAAGATTTGTATGACGAAATAAAGAAACTAAAATCAAACATCAGCTATTCAACAGTCTATCGAACCCTAAGACTTCTGGCCGCATGCGGATTGGCGAGTGAATGTAATTTTGGGGATGGTATTTCAAGATTTGAGCCGGTCCATGATGAAGGACATCATGACCATCTAATTTGTAGAAAATGCGGCGCAATTTTTGAATTTGAGAATACTGATATAGAAAAACTCCAAAAAGAGGTTGCAAAAAAATACCAATTCAAGGTTGTTTTCCACAAATTGGAGTTGTATGGTTTGTGCAACAAGTGTCAAAAAAAGGACGGTAGAAACCAAAATGGCAAACGTTGATTTAACACAAATGAAAGCTGGACAATCTGGCATTGTGACGGAAATACATGGCGGATATGGGATGACAAGGAAATTAGATGCCATGGGCATAAGACTCGGCGTCAGAATAACAAAAGTCAGCGGTCAGATCATGAGAGGTCCAGTAGTTGTCAGAACGGGTAATACACAAGTAGCCATAGGATTTGGCATGGCACGCAGAGTGGTTGTAGAAGTGTAGATGAAAAAAATATTGCTTGTTGGTAACCCGAATGTAGGCAAGAGCGTAATATTTTCACGACTGACCGGAGTGAGCGTAATCGCTTCCAATTATCCCGGCACAACAGTCGAATTCAGCAAAGGTTCAATTGGATCAGGCGAAAAGAAAACAGATGTTATTGATGTCCCAGGGACTTATAGCCTCGATCCAACATCGCCGGCAGAAAGAGTTGCCACTGAGATGATAGAACAAGCCATAAAAGAAAAAAACAGTATTGTTATAGACATCCTGGATGCAACAAATCTAGAACGAAATCTTAACTTGACACTGCAGCTTCTTAAAAAAGACATACCGATAATTGTTGTTCTGAATCTGTGGGATGAGGCAAAACATATAGGTATTTCAATTGATGTTAATAGACTACAAGAAATTCTTGGTGTGACGATTGTGCCAACCGTAGCGATAACTGGTCAAGGCATTAAAGAATTGGTAGGACGATTAGGTGAGGCAAAAAAAGGCAAATATCAATATGACGATAAAGAACGTTGGCATGAAATCGGTCGCATAATCGATGAAGTCCAAGTCATTAAACACAAACACCATACAGTAGGTGAACGTTTAACCGATTTAACCATACATCCGTGGACAGGTATTCCGATAGCGATCATATTTCTATTCTTGATCTTTCATGCAATTAGATTCATAGGCGAGGGGCTCATCAATCTTGTATTTGCGCCACTCTTTGAAGGTTTATGGGCGCCGGTTATGATGAAATTTTCCGAACTAATAGGAGTTGATAGTTTCTTTCATAAGCTCTTGATTGGCCAACTTATCGAAGGTCAAATCGATTTTGGTGAGTCGTTTGGAGTATTAACTACTGGTCTATTCGTCCCATTTGGTGCAGTTCTTCCCTATATCATTGCCTTCTATTTGGTTCTGAGCTTTCTGGAGGATTCAGGATATCTACCAAGGCTTGCAGTTCTACTTGATAATACAATGCATACCATTGGACTGCATGGTATGGCGACTGTGCCAATGTTTTTAGCATGCGGGTGCAATGTACCAGGGATTTTAGCGACACGAATTTTAGAAACAAGAAGAGAACGATTTATTGCCGCCACGCTCATGTCAATTGCCATACCTTGCATGGCTCAAACAGCAATGATATTTGGTCTACTCGGCGAATACGGACCAAGGGGGCTTGTGCCTGTTTTTGTGACGCTTTTTATGATCTGGCTTGTTGCTGGTATTCTCATGAAACTGTTGGTAAAGGGCGAGAGTCCAGAAATTTTCACCGAGATTCCATCATATCGTCTACCTTATTTTGGCATTTTATTGAAAAAAGTATGGATGCGAATCAAATGGTTTCTCAAAGAAGCGGTTCCATTTGTTCTACTCGGAGTGTTCATCGTCAATATTCTGTACACGCTTGGCATTATTGATATTCTCGGTAATATTGCTGCACCGGTTGTCACAAAACTGCTAGGATTACCTCGTGAGGCAGCTGGTGTATTAATGTTCGGGTTCCTACGAAAAGATCTTGCCGTCGGCATGCTTGCACCTCTTCAGCTATCAATGAAACAGCTCATTATCGCCAGTGTTGTGCTCACCATGTATTTCCCGTGTGTAGCAACGTTTGCAGTTTTCTTGAAGGAATTGGGTATTTTCGATATGATAAAAGCAGCAATTATAATGATTGTCTCAGCATTTCTTGTAGGTAGTCTCCTCAATCTAATCCTCTGAGAGATGTGTAAAAGGTTGTTTTAGCAAGAAGTCAAAACCATAAATATACCTGTTCCGTACCCGGTGTCTATTTTATAGTCTCTATTAAGCCTTCAGCTGGATGCTGCTCAATCCACTCTGGTGGATGTGTCTTCAGCGTCAGCGTGAATGCAGCTTAGCGTGTTTTCCCATACCCCTCCCCTACATATGATCCCGTGCTCAGCGTAAGTTACCCCTTGACAAATCTGAAATTATAATTATAATTATTACAAAATGATAATAAATACAAATATGAAAGAATTTAAAGTTAGAAAAGATTTGCAGAAAACCCGCGTGATGGTCGCAGACAGTGCATCCATTCTTGCCATGAGCACGCAATACAGTTTCAGAGGAAACCAATGATTATCAAGGAAAACGAACATGATACGCACTGAACGACCTTATTGTGAGGCACTCTGCACAAACATTCTAAATGAATTCACCCAACTTGACTTTTGTGTTTTCCTGACTATCATGGTGTCATAATGAAAACTATCTCAAATGTGGAAAAGGTAAAAAGACTTTTGGAATCGAAAGATCTTAAACCAACATACCAACGTCTCAAAGTTCTTGAGTACCTGCATAAACACAGAAACAATCATCCTACCGCGGAGACGATTTACCATGCACTCGTAGGTAAAATACCCACGATTTCGGTAACTACAATATATAATACGCTGAATATCCTCTTAAAAAAAGGTTTAGTATCTGCAGAGACTATTACAGGTTCAGAGATACATTATGATTCTGTGACCGACCCTCATCACCATTTTCTATGCGTGAAATGCGGCAAAATTGTGGATATCGATATTAAGTGTCCGTTTGTACAAGGAAAAAGGAAAACAGTAAATGGACACAGGATCAAAGAAGTACACGGATATTTCAAAGGTCTGTGTAGAGATTGCTACAAAAAGGAGAAAAATAAGAATAAACAAGCAAATAGAAGTTGATGTCTTAATAGAGACGGGCATATAAAGTGTCCGAGAAAAAAGGAGAAAAGAGCTTATGAAAGAAAAAGTAGAAAAGGTCCTGGAGGGTATCAGACCAGGCTTGCAGGCTGATGGCGGCGATGTTGAATTGGTCGAAGTCACTGAAAATGGAATTGTGAAGGTAAAACTGACTGGCGCCTGCGCTGGGTGCCCGATGAGCACCTTGACACTCAAGATGGCAATCGAGAAAAGACTGAAAGAACAAATCCCTGAAGTAAAGGCTGTAGAACAGATTTTTTAATGTTTAAGGAGGTAAAATGAAAAGCATAAAAGGCACAAAAACAGAAAAGAACCTCTTAACTGCATTTGCTGGAGAGTCTCAGGCTCGGAACCGATATACCTATTTCGCCTCCCAAGCCAGGAAGGAAGGTTATGAGCAGATCTCAGCAATATTTACAGAAACAGCAGACAATGAAAAAGAGCATGCAAAGAGATTCTTCAAATTCCTTGAAGGCGGCGAGGTAGAGGTTGCCGCAGCTTTTCCTGCGGGTGTAATTGGCAAAACAGTTGATAATCTCAAATCTGCAGCGGCAGGAGAAAATTATGAACAGAGCACGATGTACCCTGATTTTGCCAAAACGGCAGACGAAGAAGGGTTCACTGAAATTGCCAGCGTATTTAGAAATGTTGCCGTGGCTGAGAAGCAGCACGAAAAAAGATACTTAGCTCTTGCCAATAATATTGCAAAAGGCAATGTATTTAAACGCGAAAAGACGGTGAAGTGGCGATGCAGAAACTGCGGCTATATTCACGAAGGCAAAGAAGCACCTGAAAAATGCCCCGCCTGCGCGCATCCGCAAGCTCATTTCGAGCTTTTGGGTGAAAACTGGTAAAATTAAGCGTAAATGGTCAAAGTTAAAGTAATGATTAAAGTTTCCACAACAATATCCGTAAAATAGAGTATTTGGGAGGTAGTAACTATGATAGACCTTGGGACAGGCAATCTATCAAATGAAGAGACCCGGGCAATCTTCAATTCTCTACCTGTAGACATAACATTTGTTGATAATAAAGATACGGTCCGATATTTTAACCAAACCAAAAGACGAATATTCCCGAGAACAAAGGCGGTAATAGGTAAAAAAGTCCAGAAGTGCCATCCTCAAAAAAGCCTACATGTAGTTAATCAGATACTAAAGGATTTTAGAGAAGGAGATCAGGAAAAGGCGGAATTTTGGATCAATATTAACGAAAAAGCCATATACATACGGTACTTCGCGATCCACAGTGAGAATGGGAACTACTTAGGATGTCTGGAAGTAACTCAAGACATCACAGACATACAAAAAATCAAAGGAGAAAAACGACTCTTACAGTAAAATGGATTTAAAAACACTTTGGAAAATTAGTTATGGGCTGTATATCGTCAGTTCAATTAAAGACGACAGATTCAATGGGCAGATTGTGAATACGGTATTCCAACTTACAGCAGAGCCGCCAACCATAGGCGTTTGTATAAACAAAAAGAATCTTACTCATGATTTTATTCAGAAAAGCAAGACTTTTACAATCTCAATACTTTCCAAAGATACGCCCCTTAAATTCATAGGTCTATTTGGTTTTAGAACTGGCAGAGACATTAATAAATTCAAAAATCTGAATTACAAGATCGGCAAGACCAAAGCACCTATAGTATTAATTAATACTATAGGATATGTGGAATGCGAAGTTATAAACAGCATGAATGCCGGAACACATACACTGTTTGTTGGTAAATTAATCGACGCGGCAATTACTTCTGATGATGCACCAATGACATACGAACATTATCACAGAGTGTTAAAGGGTAAGGTACCAAAAACAGCGACTACGTATATTGGAGAAAAAGGTGAAGAAAAACAAAAAAAGGAGTCAAAAATGCCAAAATATAGGTGCACAGTTTGTGGTTATATCTACGATCCAGAAAAAGGTGATCCGGATTCAGGTATTGAGGCCGGAACACCCTTTGAAGAATTGCCAGATGATTGGGTCTGCCCCGTATGCGGCGCAGCAAAAGATCAATTCGTGGAGGAAAAATAATAATGACGGTCAGAGCATTAAGAAAGGATATTTATTCAGTAGGTGCGATAGACTGGGATAGACGACTCTTCGACGAACTTATTCCTTTGCCAGATGGCACAACATACAATGCATATCTTATACAAGGAAGTGAAAAAACAGCACTCATCGACACGGTTGATCCGACAAAAGAGAAAGAACTTATCGAAAATCTCAGAAAATTGAATATCAAAACTATTGATTACATCATCCCTAATCATACGGAACAGGATCATTCCGGCACTATTCCCAAAATTTTAGAAATCTATCCAAATGCTACAGTTGTAACCAACACCAAATGTAAGGGGATGTGCATCGATCATCTATTAATATCAGAAAAAAAATTTACCGAGATAAGTAATGGTGATACTCTATCTTTGGGAAATAAAACGCTTGAATTCATAATTGCACCATGGGTTCACTGGCCAGAGACGATGCTAACATGTGCGAGAGAAGATAAAATTCTCTTCTCCTGTGATCTATTCGGTTCTCACCTTGCAACGAGTGATTTGTATACGATTGACGAACACCATGTTTACAGATGTGCAAAAAGGTACTATGCCGAAATCATGATGCCGTTCCGTAATAATATCAAGAAACATATGGAAAAACTAAAGGACTACGAGATCGATTTCATTGCTCCGAGCCATGGACCTGTTCATAATAAACCAAAATTTATACTAAATGCGTATAGGGATTGGATATCAGACAATGTCAAAAACGAAGTCCTTTTGCCATACGTATCCATGCATGGCAGTGTTGAGAAAATGGTACGCTATTTTGTAAATGCACTTATAGAGAGAAACATAACAGTAAAACCATTCAATCTACCGAGAACCGATATTGGTGAGCTTGCAATGGCCCTTGTTGATGCAGCCACAATTGTCATCGCAACACCTACTGTTCTTGTTGGCCCGCACCCAGCTGCAGTGTATGCAACATATCTTACCAATGCTCTAAGACCGAAAACAAGATTCATATCCATTATTGGGTCTTATGGCTGGGGTGGTAAAATGCCCGAGACAATCCAGTCGATGATCGGAAATCTAAAAGCAGAAATACTACTGCCGGTCATCGCAAAAGGCTACCCAAAAGGTAATGATTTTAAATCTTTGGATAGACTGGCGGACGATATTCTTTCGAAACATAAGGAGATTAACATAACATCTTAAAGGAGGTAAACCATGAGTCTTTTTGAACCGAGCGAAATCTTCCAATTTGCAATAAGAATTGAGCAAAATGGTGAAAATTTCTATCGAAAAATGGCTGAAAAACTTGATGATAAACCATTACAAGATCTGTTTATATCGCTTGCAGATGAAGAAGTAAAACACAAGAAAATATATCAAAATATGGTGTCAGAAATTGAAAGTTACGAACCATTCGAGAGTTACTCTGGCGAATATTATGAATATCTACGCGCTTATGCCGATAACATTGTTTTCGATGAAGAAAAATTGGATGACAAAATAGCTGCGATCAGCGATAAACTCTCTGCAATCGATTTTGCTATTGACAATGAAATATCTTCGATTCTATACTATCAAGAAATAAAGAACCTCGTTCCAAAAGGTAAACACGCACAGATAGATAAGATAATAGAAGAAGAAAGAAAACATTTTGCTAGATTGACAAAAATAAAGAAATCTGTGTAGATACTGGTGCTAAAGGGAGGTAAATATGACAAAGAAACTACAGATCTATAGGTGTGAAGTCTGTGGGAACATTGTAGAAGTCCTGCACCAAGGGCAAGGAGAGCTTGTCTGCTGCGGTCAACCGATGAAACTAATGGAAGAAAATAAGGTTGATGCGGCTAAAGAAAAGCATGTGCCAGTAATTGAGAAAACAGCAGACAGCATCAAAGTTAAGGTCGGGAGTGTTCCTCATCCTATGGAAGAAAAACATTTCATTGAATGGGTTCAAATAATTGCGGATGGCCAGACCTATCGTGAATTCTTGAAACCCGGAGTGAAGCCAGAAGCGTCTTTCAGAATTGATACACGAAATGTAATTGCACGCGAGTATTGTAATATTCATGGTCTATGGAAAGACTGATGTATAAAAATACAGAAGATAAGATTAAAGGAGATTAATATGGCAAACATTGACAGTGAGATGCTTGCAGTAATCAAATACGCAACAACAATGGAAATAGGCGGAAGAAGTTTTTATGAGCACGTTGCTGATGTAACTGAGAATAAACTTGGCAAGAAAATGTTTAGGAAACTCGCAGAAGACGAGTCCGTGCATCTCAAGACTTTTGGTGACATGTTTACTGACATTCTTGGCAGTGAAGAGTGGAGAAAATATTTGAACCAAGAAGAATACAAAAAAGATACAGTAGTACAAGAACTGAAAGAACGAATAGAAAAACAAGGAACAAAAGGACATGCTAGCGAACTCGAAGCGCTTAGGATAGGAATGGAACTTGAAAGAAAATCAATTGATCACTACGAAAAAGCAGCGAAAGAAGCAAAAGAAGCAAAGGCGAAGGAAGTATTCAGCAAAATAATAAAAGAAGAAATGTACCATTACGATTTGCTTCAAGCTCAGTATGACAATATAACCGGTTCAGGTTTTTGGTTTGACATTGCTGAATTCAAAATGGATGCGAAATATTAGACGCGTTCTATAAACCATTTTTATTGCCACCGTTATCAGAACAGGATAGATAAGGCCATAGCAATGATATTGCTAAATGTAGCGATTTTTCGTTGATAAATGGCCCAATATTTCTATAAATATATATATAATATGTAAAAGGCAATAAATTTTCCTTGGAATGTAGTGTCTAAATAGCAGAGAAAAAAATTGAAAGGAGAGGATATGGACAGAGAGAAGGTAGTCAATGGTCTGAAGGCAGCGCTTCAGACTGAATTAGATGGCATTCAGTTCTATAAGATGGTGGCAGAGAAGACATCAGATCAAAAAGGAAAGGCTGTTTTCACACAGCTGGCAGATGATGAAAAACAACATTTTAATGAATTACAAAAACAACTCAATTCCGTTATGAATTCCAATAAATGGGTACAATCAATATCAATTGAGGATGCCACAATATTCAGGGGCGAAAGTCCCATATTTAGTGAAGAATTGCGATCCCGCATCAAAGACAAACATTTCGAAATGTCAGCCCTCAGTATTGGTGCGCTCCTCGAAGCCAATTCGATCGATTTCTATCGAAAGATGAAAGAGGACACTGAAGACCCGACTGCCAAGGATCTATTCGGGCGGCTGCAAAAATGGGAACAAGCTCATCTTGAGGCCATAACAAGACAACTGAATCTACTAAAAGAAGAATACTGGATAGTACAAAAATTTACGCCGCTCTTTTGAAAAAAAACCAAGAAAGGATGCGAAAAATGACGCAAGAACCCAAGAAAACACTCGACTGCATAGGGCTTTATTGTCCACAGCCGCTCTTTCAAACACGCGAGAGTTTAGATAGTATCAATATAGGCGAGATACTCGAGGTTCTTGCAGATGACCCAGCTGCCGAAGAAGATTTAAAACGTTTCGCCAAACGAACTGGTCATCACATCATATCTTTTGAGAAAAAAGGTAGTATTCTAAGATTTTTGATCAAGAAGGTGAAATAGAGGTACAAAATGAAAAAAGATAAAAATTTGATTCTCTATGTTCAGACGAGCGATACTCCTGAAAGGCAATATTCGCCCCTTGTCTTGGCTCAAACTGCAAAAGCTATGGATCTTAAGGCAATTGTATATTATCTGGGACAAGGTTTAAAAGTACTTAAACCAGGTGAGGCTGAGAAAATAAAACTTGGGAGCTTCCCGAGTGTTGCTGATATGATAAGAAAAACAATTGATATGGGGATTGAAATATACGTATGCGAGGCATCGAAACAGATGCTTGGTTGGAATAAAATCGCATTGATCCCTGGCGTTAAAATAGTCGGTTCAGGGACCTTAAACGATCTTGCCCTTGAGGCTGGTGCAACTATGTGGTTCTGAGAAGAAAGATAAACAATATGAGCGTATATCTTGATTATCAATCATCAAAGCCAGTTGATCCAAGAGTTGTGGAGGCGATGACTCCGTATTTGAGCAGTAAATTCGGCAACCCCTCTTCCCTGCATAGTCTTGGCAATGAGGCTACAAAGATATTGGAAAATGCTAGACAAACTGTTGCCGGTTTCATAAACGCCGAAAAAGATGAAATTATATTCACCTCAGGTGCCACAGAATCAAACAATCTGGGTATTATTGGCTTTGCCATGAGAAATAAGCAAAGGGGAAATCATATAATCATATCAGAAATTGAACATATCTCCATACACAATATCGCAAAATACCTGGCGAAAAATGAATTTGATATCTCAAAGGTCCCTGTAGATCAGTATGGTAAAGTGAGTGTCAATAAAATCAAAGATCGTTTGACCGACAACACTATTCTTATCTCAATAGGTTATGCAAATAATGAAATCGGCACAATACAACCAATAGCTGAAATCGGTAATTTGTGCAGAGAAAAAAACATAATACTGCATTCTGATGCTGTTGCAGCAGAAGGTCTGCTACCGATTGACGTCAAAAAAGACAATATAGACATTTTAACGTTCTCTTCTAACGACATCTATGGTCCGAAAGGAGTAGGTGTATTATACGTAAGAAAAGGTATCCGACTAACTCCCTTAATGATCGGTGGTGGACAGGAAAGCGGCATAAGGTCGGGTACTGAAAATATACCTGGCATCGTGGGCATGGCAAAGGCGGTTGAAATAATGCAGCAAGAAATGGACAATGAAATCAAAAAACTCAGAGGTTATCGCGACCATCTTATTAAAATAATATTGAGGAAAATCCCAAAATCCTATCTAAATGGACATCCCACAGAGAGACTCGCCAATAATGCACATTTTCGTTTCAGCGGCATTGAAGGAGAATCATTACTTCTATCGATGAATGACAAAGGTATTTCAGTTTCAACCGGATCTGCCTGCTCTTCTAAAACATTGGAACCATCGCACACATTGATCTCTTTGGGTCTTTTGCACGAAGAGGCACACGGTTCGTTACAGTTTACGTTTGGCAGATTCACGTCGCAGAGGGATATCGATGCTGCTGCAGAAGCATTACCCGATGTAGTCAATAGACTAAGAAAATTGTCACCCTTATATCACAAAACATGAAAGAAATAAAAAACATTAAAATGGCAGATTTGATGAAAGAGAGCCAAGTAAACTCAAGATGGCAAGGAGATTTATGAAATCAACACAGTATTCAGAAAAAGTACTCGATCATTTCAGGAACCCCAGAAATGTCGGCATCCTAAAAGGCAAAGATGTCGCAGTAGGTCGGGTTGGCAATCCTGTCTGTGGTGATTTAATGGAATTCTATGTCAAAATCAAGAACAACAAAATAGATGATATAAAGTTTAAGACATTTGGATGTGGCTCTGCGATTGCCACCGCAAGTATGATTACTGAAATGGCAAAGGGGAAAACTATCGAAGAGGCACTTAAGATATCACGTAAAGATGTTGCTGACGAATTGAATGGTTTGCCGCCAATAAAAATGCACTGTTCAAATTTGGCGACAGATGCGCTGAGAGATGCGATCCATAATTTTAAAACAAAACAGAAACCGAGTTTGCAGGCGACACCCGAGGCGAAAGAGTGTAGAGAAGGCATTACAAATGCTGAAAAGTTTCTAAACAGAGGTGTTCATTTTGAAGCAGACGATCCTTCGCTCTTTATAGATAAAAGAACGATAGTCTTGGACAGAGGAGACAAGTCTATAGAGTTTGCGCTTACGTTGACAAAATACACGCCAAGAGTGGTATATGTGACATCTGCAAAAGATTTCTCAATAAAACCTGAGCTGAAGAGAAAATTGATACAATCAGATGTGAAAATATTATACGAATCAAGGATACTGGAGATTATGGGAATCACCGAGGTTGAGAAAGTCAGGATTCATGACTTAAATGAAAATGAAAAGTATGAGTTATTCGTCGACGCTGTGGTCATACTGTTATGAAGCTTTTGGCAATTGTTTCGTTGGTTTATCCTTCGGCTAAAAACTAATGGCGGCAAGCAAAAAGAAAACTGAACTTAAGATATCGGGGATGACCTGTGCAACATGCGTTCAGACAATCGAAAATGCACTGAAGAACCTGGATGGTGTTTCAAAGGTCGATGTCAATCTTGGTGCTGAGAAGGCCTATGTGACTTATAATCCTACAATTACTACTGTCGATAATATGGGAAGCGCAATTGAAGACTCCGGGTATCACTATCTAGGCGTTGAAGGTGAAAACCTTGAGGAAGTAGAAAAAACAATCAGAGAAAAAGAACTAAAGGAAAAACGACTCAGATTTATCATTGGTTTTTCAGTAGGCGTTCCCCTCATGATTCTTATGTACTTACCGATACATCTCCCCTCTTTTATGCCATACATTATGCTCCTTGTTTCAACTCCTGTCTTTATCTATGTAAGTTATCCGATCTTTCTGGCTGCCTGTCGCGCACTCAAGAATCGGACACTCAATATGGACGTAATGTATTCAATGGGTATTGGTGTTGCATTCATTACAAGCATTTTGGGAACATTCGAGATAATTCTATCGAGAGAATTCCTTTTTTACGAAACATCAATAATGCTCGCTTCATTCCTTACTTTCGGACGTTATCTTGAAGCGCAGGCGAAAGGCAAAACATCAGAATCCATAAAAAAACTTGTTGGATTACAGCCAAAAACCGCAACAGTGTTGCGGGATGATAAAGAAATATCTTTACCTATTAACGAGATTCAGGTAAACGATATAATAATCGTGAAACCAGGAGAAAGGATACCGGTTGACGGAAAGGTGATGGATGGTAACAGCTATGTAGATGAATCAATGATTACGGGAGAACCCATCCCTGTCTTGAAAAAGACAAATGATTATATCGTCGGAGGTACGATCAACAATAATAGCACCCTCAAATTCAAGGCCACAAAAATTGGAAAAGATACAGTCCTGTCACAAATTATAAGGTTTGTAAAAGAAGCTCAAGGTTCAAAACCACCAATGCAGCGAGTCGCTGACAAGGTAGTAAAATATTTTATACCAGTCGTCTTAGCGATTGCGATCTGTTCATTCATCGCCTGGTATTTCATTCTCCACAATACACTATTCTTCGCTTTAACTCGCCTAATCTCTGTGCTCGTGATCGCGTGCCCCTGCGCACTTGGGCTTGCAACACCTACAGCAGTGACTGTGGGAATAGGTCGTGGTGCTGAACTCGGCATATTGATCAAAAATGGTGAAGCGCTTGAGATATCAGAAAAATTAACAACGGTGGTATTTGATAAAACAGGAACACTCACAAAAGGAAACCCAGAGGTAACTGACATAATAGCCCGCGGTACCGATGAGAAAAATCTACTCAGATATGCTGCAAGCGTTGAACAGAATTCACAGCATCCTCTGGCTGAAGCCGTGGTCAGAAGGGCTAATAAAGATGGAATTGGTCTGGACAAAGTTGAGGATTTCAATACTATTGAAGGGAAAGGAGTAAATGCGAACATTAACGGAAAAGACGTCTTGATTGGCAATAATAATCTCATGAAGGAAAGAAGTATTTCATGCCCCAAAGAAATTGAGGAGAAAATGTTACAATTCGAAAGCAAAGGGAAATCGGTAGCAGTGGTTGCCATTAATGGAAAGATATATGGTCTGTTCGCTATTTCTGATACTCTAAGGGAAACAACTTCCAAAGCAATCAAACAATTGGGAAAAATGAACCTCAAAGTAATCATAATAACCGGGGACAATAAAGCTACCGCCCAAGCAATCGCAGATCAGATTGGGATCAAATATTTCGTGGCAGAGATTCTACCGCAAGATAAGGCAACCGAGATAAAAAAAATGCAGAAAAATGGAGAAGTAGTAGCCTTTGTCGGTGATGGAATAAACGATGCTCCCGCTCTTGCCCAGGCAGATGTCGGAATCGCTATTGGAGGTGGAACAGATATAGCAATGGAAAGTGGTGAAATTGTCCTTGTAAAAGACGAAATTATCGATGCTGCAGCTGCGATTCAGTTAGGAAGAAAGGTAATATCAAGAATAAAACAGAACCTTTTTTGGGCATTCGCCTATAATACTGTCCTCATTCCTATTGCCGCTGGAATTGTATATCCCTTCCTTGGGCTGGCTTTTCGACCAGAACTTGCTGGATTCGCCATGGCCATAAGCTCAGTAACTGTTATTACCCTGTCCTTAATGCTGAGAAGATACGTCCCACCAGCCAAGAGAGAAGAATTATGATGCTATTGGAGGAAAGATAAGAAAATCTATCTGTGTCTATCAGTGTTCGTATCCGCGTAAATCGGTGGTTTGTCGAGTTGAAACGAGGTATTAGAGATGGCCATTGATCCTGTATGCAAGATGGAGGTTGATGAGAGAACCGCGCAGTTCAAAAGCGAATACAGAGGTAAGAAATATTATTTCTGTGCGCCAGGCTGTAAAAGGATATTTGAAAAGAACCCTGAAAAATACACTGAGAAATTAGAGGAGAAACAGCGTGAATAAAAAGCACGTCCAATATGCAAAGCAAAGGAGGAACGCTTTGAAAAACTCATCTAACAATAAGGTTGCTGTGATGAATAGAAAAAGTCCTAAATGCGATCACATAGGGATATTGACCAATAACTCTAAAAGATTGATAGACTTCTACACCAAAAAAATGGGTTTTGCGAAAAATAAGGAAAATAGGCTGCCCAAATCCATTATTAAAACCATTTTTGACATACCTTATGATTGCAAGTTTATCAAACTGGTTTCTGGAGATATGATGATCGAAATATTCGAACCACTTTCAGCGCACGTCCATGAACGCATGAATAACATTGTAGGTATGAACCACTGGGGATATTGCGTTGAAGACAGAGAAAAATTTGTGCAGGAGCTGAATCGAAGAGAAGTAGATATTACAAGAATCAAAAGAAACGAACACATCATCTATTTCGTAACCGACCCTGATGGAAATAGAATCGAAATTCGAGACGATAAGAAAAAAACATCCAAAAGCTAGCTATAATCAAAAAAGGAAGTTGTGATGAAGGAAAAATCAACGATTAAAATTGGTAATACATTCCCAGATTTCTGGCCACATGGAGCTTCAGCAAAAAGACTCGGTCTATTCAGAGATAAAGAAGGATATTCTGAAAGAGCAAATATTATTATAAACGAACAGCAGAAAGTAGTATTTGTGAAAATATATGATATACCTCAACTGCCGGATATTGAGGAGATTATTAGGTTTCTAAAGAAATAAGAAGGAGAAAATAATTATGAACAAGATAGATAAACTCTTGAGTGACGCAATGAATGCGGAAATAAAGGCAAAGGAATTTTATCAGGAAGCAGCCTCAAAAGCACAGAGCCAAGCGGGCAAGAAATTGTTTGGCGAACTTGCCAATTTTGAACAGAATCATTACGAACGCATTAAAAAAATCGTTCAATCTAGGAAAGAAGGAGTAAAAGTCGAACGGCCTGGATCTGTTAAAAAAATACCTCAAGTAAAACCTGAACTGGAAGGTGAATTCGAGCCAAATAAGGACGAAATTGTCGATATAATTAATCTAGCAATTGAAGCAGAAAAGAATGCTCAAACAAGATATATGAAGATCTCTGATATGTTTGACGATGCTGAGGAGAAAGCAATTTTCAGCAATTTAGCCGAAGAAGAAAGAAAACATCAAAGAATTCTCGAAGATGAATTCTACCACATGTCAAATGAGGGTGCAATTATATGGGAGTGAACCAATGGATGTAAAAGAAGCGATACATCAAAGGCGGGCCTATCGTTCATTAGGGCCTGTCAGTATAACCAAAGAGATGATTCGAGACCTTGCTGAGAGTGCAGGCCTTTTCTGCTCCTGCTTTAACAAGCAACCGTGGCGATATGTATTCGTACATGATGCAGAAATACTAACAAGAATGCATGATGCGCTCTCGCCCGGTAATGAATGGGCAAAAGCAGCATCCATGATCGTAGCCGTTTTTAGTAAACCTGAGCTTGATTGTATAATCAAAGACCGCAATTACTATCTCTTTGATACTGGTATGGCCACTGCAGCGTTGATATTAAGAGCAACTGAGCTGGGACTTGTAGCACATCCAATTGCTGGATACAGTCCAAAAAAGATACGTGAAATATTAAATATTCCAGGCAAAATGGAAGTAATAACGCTTGTCATAGTTGGAAAGCACTCCGCTACAACAGATCCGATACTTTCTGAAAAACAAATAGAAGCAGAAAAGAAAAGACCCAAGAGGTTAGCTTTTGAAAATTTTGCATATCTTAATAGCTACAAAGGAAACGAGGCTCAAACAGATCCGGTTTAGCAATGTCTGTTCAAACAGTAGTTCTTAATCAAAAGGAGAAAATCAATGCTTTTGGAAGAAAATACTAGAAATGAAGTAAAGAAATTCTTTCAAAATCTCGTTTCACCTGTGAAGCTCGTCGCTATCACACATGTATCAGAAGTCATTGTTCCCGGTCATGAATGCGTAACATGTAAAGACAATCAGGTTCTCATCGAGGAAGTGGCTTCTCTTTCTGACATGATAACTGTAGAAACTTATGATTTCTTAAGAGACAAAGAGAGAATTAAACAATATAGTGTAGATAAAATTCCTGTAACGATTGTGGAAGGAGAGAAAGATTTCGGGATAAGGCTATATGGAATTCCGGCTGGCCATGAGTTCGCAACATTATTGAACGCCATAAAAATAGTTTCGACTTCAGATTCTGAACTTACTGAGAAAACGAAAGAAAAACTGAAATCCTTGTCCAAACCAGTACACATACAAGTATTTGTCACATTGTCATGCCCATATTGTGCACCTGCAGCAGCAGTGGCTCACCGTATGGCATTGGAAAGTAAACATATAAGGGCAGATATGATAAACGCACAGGAATTTCCTGATCTCGCACAGAAGTACAGTGTTTATGCGGTGCCAAAAATTGTGATAAACGAAAGCAATCAGTTTGAGGGTGCTTTACCCGAGGACTCCCTTCTTAACAAAATCATGGATTCGGTATAGAATGAACTTCGTGGTCATCGGCTCATAACAATTACGTACAAGATGACATGAAATAGTTTTTAAAAATATTCAATCTCTTCCACACTGTTGCATCTCTTGACTTTGATGAAAAACTGATTATCATATAATAGGGTATGTGAGCTATGAGTAAGTTGTTAATTGTATCAAACAGATTACCTGTGACTGTCTCGAAAAGAGGTAGCAATTTAAGACTTCAATCGAGCGTCGGTGGGCTCGCAACCGGGCTCGATTCATTTCATAAATCGTTCAAAAGTTCGTGGATAGGGTGGCCAGGTTATGTTACGGGGAATGTTGAAAAAGAAAAAAGGATAATCAAAAAGAAACTGAAAGAAAGAAAATGTTATCCCATTTTTCTTTCTAACTATGATATAGAGAATTATTATCACGGTTTTTGCAACAAAATCATCTGGCCGTTATTTCACTATTTCGTTCAACGTGTCACATATGATGAGAAGTACTGGTTGGCTTACAAACGCGTAAATCAACAGTTCTGTGATATCATTACTAGAATAATTGATTCAAAAGATAGAGTATGGATTCACGACTACCAACTTATGCTATTACCTAATTTGCTTAGAGAAAAAAAACCAGAAGCGACCATAGGATTTTTCCTTCATATTCCTTTTCCTTCTTCAGAAATCTTTCGTCTACTCCCCTATCGTACGGAAATTATAGAAGGTATCCTGGGTGCAGACCTTATTGGATTCCACACTCACGACTACGTACACCACTTTTCAGAAAGTGTGCGGCGCCTTCTTGGGTATGAGTACGTGCTTGGAGAAATAAATGCCTGCGATCGAAAGGTAAAAGTGGACGCATTCCCCATGGGAATTGACTATCATCGCTTCAACAAAGCAATTCATGAAGAAACTGTGAGGAAAGAGATTAATCGACTGCGAAAAAAATTAGGCGACAGAAAAATCATTATTAGTATTGACCGTCTTGATTACACAAAAGGCATACCAGAAAGATTAGAGGCATTCGATCTCTTCCTGGAAAGAAATCAAGAGTATAGAAAGAAAGTAACACTCATTCTCGTCGCTGTGCCGTCACGAACAAGTGTTGAGCACTATGCTCTATTGAAAAAGCAGGTCGACGAATTGATCAGCCGAATCAATGGCAAATACGGTGACATAGGTTGGGTGCCGATATGGTATTTGTATCGCTATATGCCTTTTGAAAAACTTGTGCCTCTGTATGCTATAGGTGACGTCGCCCTTATCACACCTCTGAGGGATGGCATGAACCTTATTGCCAAGGAATTTGTCGCAAGTAAAATTGACCAAAAAGGTGTACTGATTCTTGGTGAAATGGCTGGTGCATCACGGGAGTTAGGAGAGGCGATCGTTGTGAATCCAAATAATAAAGGTGAGATTGCAGATGCAATAAAGCAAGCACTTACGATGTCACCACGAGAACAGATTAAACGCAACAAAACTATGCAAAGACGTCTTCGGCGTTATAATGTGCGACGGTGGGCCCATGATTTTATGGAACGAATGCATCATATTAAAAGGATTCAACAAGATTCATGTATGAGCAGGCTGGACGGGGAAATCACTAATAAACTCCTGAACGACTACGCCAAAAGCAAAAAAAGACTTATGTTACTTGACTATGACGGAACACTCATCTCTTTTACTGAAAACCCTGAGGATGCAAAGCCAGATGACGAAATAAAGAAAATTCTTAAATCTCTGACAGATGGAGCAAAAAATGAGGTGGTTATTGTAAGTGGACGTCGTAGAGACACACTTGATGAGTGGTTCCGGAATCTAAACGTCAGTTTGATTGCCGAACACGGTGTTTGGATAAAAACAAAAAACAAACAATGGAAGTTGATAGAATCATTAAACAGTAAATGGAAAAAACAGATAAAACCGATACTCGAGATTTTTGTAGATCGAACACCTGGTTCCTTTATTGAAGAAAAAGAGCATTCTCTCGTATGGCATTATCGTAAAGCTGATCCGAAATCAGCTCTAATCAGATCCGGTGAGTTAAAAGAAGCAGTAAGACATTTAACGAGCAACCTCAATTTGGGTATTCTTGATGGAAGCAAAGTCATCGAGATCAAAAATACAGGTATCAACAAAGGACGAGCCGCATTGAGATGGATTAGAAAGAAGAAATGGAATTTTGTTATTGCAATTGGAGATGATTGGACTGATGAGGATATCTTCACAGTCCTTCCAAAAAATGCATATTCAATTAAGGTAGGCTTGGGTGTTTCACATGCCCGATATAATGTTGTGCTCCCATCCGAGATCAGAGAATTATTAAAAACCATGGCTGGTCTTCAATATTCAAACCTCTCTGCTTAAGAGTAGAAGAGCTTCAGCAAACTCAAACAACAAACAGCTGCAATATCATTGAATAAAAAACACTTGAAAAATACAAAAATGCTGATATAATAGTTAAATATGATATAAATTCAAAAATAATGCGCAATAAGCGAAAGGAATTCTTATAAAATGGCACACAGGATAGACGATTACACGAATATAGTTGGTGAAGAAATGATGTACAAAATATACAAGGTTGCACGGCAGCTATGTGGTAAGAAAATATTACACATCAACTCCACATATTACGGAGGGGGTGTTGCTGAAATGCTGACCGCTCTTGTACCTTTAATGAACGATACTGGAGCAGAAACTGGATGGAGACATCTCAGAGGATCGCCAGATTTCTTCAGCATAACCAAGAAGTTCCACAACGCTCTTCAGGGTGACTCAATACATCTCACGGAGATGAAAAAAAAGTTATATATTGAGGCAAATGAAGATTTTTCAACTTATAATCATATAGACCATGATTGTGTGATTGTACACGATCCTCAACCGCTACCATTGATAAAATTCTATAAAAAAAGGCAGCCATGGATCTGGAGGATTCATATTGATCTTTCGCATCCTAATAGAGAACTCTGGGCTTTTCTTAAAAGCCATATATTGAGATATGATATGATTATCGTATCACATAGCAAATATAAAAGAAAAGAGCTCCCTGTGGAGCAGAAGGTTATCCATCCTGCAATTGATCCGCTATCACCAAAAAATATTGATATTTCTGAGAAAACAATAGAAAAAACTCTAAAAAAATTCAGAATTCCTACTGACAAACCAGTTATTTGCCAGATTTCAAGATTTGATAAATGGAAAGACCCAGAGGGTGTCATTGATGTTTTCAACATCGTCAAAGAGGAAATTGATTGTAGATTAGTCTTGTGTGGAAGCGCAGCCACAGACGATCCCGAAAGTAGTCAAACATACGCAAGGGTACTGAAAAAAGCAAACGAGTCAAGAAGAAGGGGTGATATAATCCTCATAACCTCTCTTAACAACATACTTGTGAATGCATTACAGCGCAAATCTGCAGTCATAATGCAAAAATCCTTAAGAGAAGGTTTTGGACTCACTGTCACCGAAGGACTCTGGAAACAAAAACCCGTGGTTGCTTCAAAAGTTGGTGGCATAACTCTTCAAATAAAAAACGGCGAAAATGGTTTCCTAATCCCCCCAAAAGATACAAGGCAATTCGTAGAGGTGATAATAAGAATCTTAAAGAATCACAAATTAGCAAAAGAATTAGGTAAAAAAGGAAAACAGACAGTCAGACAAAAATTCTTGATTACTCGCTTACTATTAGACTATCTAAATTTGGTATACAAACTACTACAATAATAATTAGATCTCTTTCACTAATACCAAAAAAAATGATAACCGCAGAAAGTGATTCAAACGATATTGGACGCTTGTCATGAAAATCTTTGCCATTACAGACATTCATGGACGACGAAATTTCAACAAAGAAATTACTCAAATAATAACTGATTCAGATTTGGTTATTATAGCTGGTGATATCACAGATTTTGGAGATAAAAAAGAGGCTAATGAGATTCTTGAAGAGATGCTCGTGTTAAATGAAAATATAGTTGCTGTACCTGGCAATTGTGACACGCCCGGTGTAAACGAGGCACTGACAGCCTTAGGTATTAATTTACATGGTGCTATGAAAAGAATCAATGATGTTGCCATTTATGGCCTAGGAGGAAGCAACGAATCACCATTTAATACCCCACAGGAATATAGAGATTCTGAAATCGAAACGATTTTAAGACAATTCAGAAGAGACGAAAATGCACATTTCCATATAATAATCAGCCATCCACCGCCATTAAGAACCAAAGTTGATAAGGTCTTTTTAGGACACCATGTGGGCAGCATGGCAGTCCGAGGCATCATTGAAAGATTCCAACCAGACCTCGTCATATGTGGGCATATTCACGAAGCACGAGGTGTTGACAAAATTGGCAAAACAATTGTTATAAATCCCGGACCATTTCCAAAACACTATGCTATTATTGATCTAAATGAAGATATTGCCTATACACTCTATTAGAAAGGAACATCTACTAAACAAATTTTTATGGGATGATCGTTTTACCGATTGTATACGCTAATCTCTCAAGCAATTTAGGCGCATTCCTCATTGCTTTTTGCGTGGACTTCGAAGACTTCAATAAACTATATTGCTGAATGACTCCATATTTATTGAAAATCTTCGCATCTTGCGTGATACTTCCTGCAATGAGTATCACAGGTTTCTTATGAATATAAGCCATATCGATTACTCTCTTTAAAGTCTTCCCGTAGAAACTCTCCTTGTCAATTCTGCCCTCCCCTGTTATAACCAAATCGCTCGTTTTTATCTCTTCTTCAAGACGAACCATACCTTGCACCAAACCGAATCCGGAAAGTATTTCTGCTCCTAAAATTGCATGAAACGCGCCGCCAATACCACCTGCTGCACCAGACCCTGGAATTCTATCTAGATCCGTACCGTATTGATTTAGTATGACTTTTTTGAAATTCGCAAGTGCCTTGCGAATTGTAGGCAACATCTTCTGTTTTGCCCCCTTTTGTCTTGCATAAACCAAGGCACCATATCTTCCAGTCAAAATGTTCTTAACATCTGAGGCAATAGTTATCTTCACCCGTTTCAGCCTTTTGTAAAGAATAGAAGCATCTACTTTCTGCAGTCCGAGTAGACCTTGGCAGTTCAATTCAATCTCTTTATTCGCATGATTCAGAAACCGCGCCCCCAAAACAGAAAGAGCACCAACACCACAATCTATGGTAGCGCTATCACCAATACCCAAGATGATCTTCCTGTACCTGTTGCTAATCGCATCTTGAATCAATTCTCCAACACCCTTTGTTGATGTTATCAAAGGATTGCGCTTCCCTTTTGGCACTAAATCTAAACCCGCTGCCTCTGCAAGTTCTACCACTGCAACCCGCTGGCGTGGAATAACGCCATACATAGCTGCAACTTTCTTGTCTAATGGACCAATAACTTCCTTTTTCTTGAACTCTCCATCAAATGCTTTTGTAATAATTTGGGCAGTCCCTGTCCCTCCGTCTGCCAATGGAACCTCAGCGATTCTGATTTTTCTTGATGCTTTTCTTAAACCAGCAGCAATATGGCGCGCAACCTCAATCGAATTTAGAGATTCTTTATAACTATTTGGCGCAACAAGTATCTTCATCAGGGCTTGTAGATCGCACGATTAACCACGTTGGGTGGCTTTTTTCTGTCGATGAGAACTGAAATAACATTCTCGGCAACTGTCATAGCCATCTTAGTTCTTGTTTCGATTGATGCCGACCCTATATGCGGTACAAGTATAGAATTTTTCATCTCTTTTAGCTCATTTTCAATCTCAGGTTCCTTTTCAAAAACATCGAGCGCACAACCTGCTATCTCTTTCTCCTTTAAAGCTCGAACCAGGGCTTTTTCATCAATAATCGTTCCTCTTGCAACATTTATCAGGTATGCTGTTTTCTTCATTAATGACAATTCCCGCCTAGTGATTAGATGATGAGTGGTTTTCGTTAAAGGAACATGGATTGTGATAAAATCAGCTTCCTTAAGCAAATCGTCAAATTCTCGATATTCTGCATGGCATTCATTCTCTATGTCTTCGGGTAGTCTCTCTGGTTCATGATAGATTATCTTCATATTGAACCCTCTCGCACGTCGTGCTACTGCGCGCCCTATTCTACCCAAACCAATAATTCCTAATGTCTTTTCGTATATATCACTACCCAGAAAAAGCATAGGTGCCCAGCCTTTGAATTTACCCTCTCTTAAAAATTTATCTGCCTCGACAATGCGCCGTGCTGCAGCAAGTATTAGAGCAAAAGTAAGGTCAGCGGTTGTGTCAGTTAGAACACCAGGTGTATTTGTTACAGGAATTCCCCTTTTTGTCGCCTCGCTCACATCTATGTTATTGTAGCCAACTGCATAGTTTGCTATAATCTTTAATCTTTGCCCAGCATTGATAATCTCTGCATCAATCATATCAGTCAGCAAACAGATCAACCCGTCTTTATCTTGTATCTTCTGGATTAACTCTATCTTTGGTATACGCTTATCTTTTCGGTTTACTTCTAATTGGACGTGTTGTTCAAGCAAATCTAAACAAGGTTGGGGTAAAAGCCGCGTAAGTAGAACCTTTGCTCCTGAATGCATAACATATTAAAGCTAATTTTCAAGAAAATACAAGGCTTAATAGATTACAATTGGTTTATAAAATTTTAGAATTTCAACAACTTTGATGTATTATAATGCTTATTACCCTGTGAAATTGACAGAAAGTAGACACCATTTGACAATTTTAAAATACTTGGATCATCCAGCTTAACCAATGAGGGGGTAGAAGTCAATATCGTTTCATAAACAGTAGAACCAAGAATATCAAATAGACGAATTCTTAGCGGAGCAGGACATGAATGAACGAATCGTATGGTAATGCTGTTCCTAAAATATCTCGAAACAATACTAAATATGTCATCTGGGTTAAGGCGAGTAGCACATTCTTCGATACCTAAAACAGGATCAAGGCTAAGTACGGCAAAATCCAAATCACTGTCAAATCCGCCATAGCTCGCTCCTGCAGCATACACATAACCATCCAAACCATATATGATTGATGAACCTTCATCATTGTAATTGCCAGGTCCATCATAGTTGTAAACCCATCGCTTGCCACCTGATGAATTGAGACTGATGATAGTAAGATCAAACATTGATCCACTCTCCCAACAATCTCCTATAGCATAAATGTTGCCATCTGAACCATACGCAACTGAATAGGCCCAATCATCTAAATGAGCCGTTCCATCATAGCTATATACCCACCTTTCAGTCCCGGATGATGTAATGCTAATCACGCAGAAATTATGCCATGTCCCACTCCCTAATCCACCTGCAGCATAAATATGTCCATCTGCACCATAGGCAATTGAAGAGGCATCATCATATAGGTTATCTGGGCCATTGTATGTATACACCCATCTCTCAGCACCTGATGTGTCGATACTAACCACAGTAAAATCATCATAAGCACCACTCTCATAACTCTTGCCTGCAGCATAGATGTTGCCATCAGAGCCAAAAACGATTGCACGAGCACAATCTTGGTAATTGTCTGAACCATTATAATGATATACCCATCTCTCATCTCCGGACGTTGTTATACTGATGATTGTAAAATCGTCCGAGCTGCTGCCTTCATAACTCACCCCTGCAACGTAGATGTGACCATCTGTTCCATATACAATCGATGATGCACAATCATCATCAGAACCAGATCCGTTATACGTATACACCCATCTTTCATCTCCTTGTGGAGTAAGGCTAATTACTGTAAAATCTCCAAAACTACCAATACCAGAACATCTTCCTGCAACATAGATGTTTCCGTCTTCACCACAAACAACTGCGTACGCACCATCGACCGAATTCGCCGGGCCGTTGTACCGATAAACCCAACGTTCATTACCATCAGCATCCAAACTCACAACCAGAAAATCGTCAGATGTCAAGGCACCCCAGCTGATTCCAGCTGCATAAATATTACCGTCCACGCCATATGCAACGGAAAGCCCAATATCAAGGTCACGTCCTGGCCCATCATATCTATACAGCCAACGTTCATTACCTCCTGGAGTGAGACTGACCACTGTAAAATCTTCAAAGGTGTTCCAGGTGTATCCAGCCGCATAGATATTCGCATCTCCCCCATAAACAACTGCGAAAGCTTTATCCAAATCATGCCCGCTGCCATCATACTGGTAAACCCAACGCTCAGATTGGCAATGAATAACATTTACGAAAAGGGATATAAAAAAACACAACCGCACAACGTAATTACACATATCAGCCTCTACAGCTATTCTATAAAATATGAATTATTTGTCAAGCAATGAAATGATCTCTATCTAACTTTCCATAAATCTTTGGCTGGTGTTCTAAGAATTTTACGAGCAGCCCTCTCTAAATCTGTCGCTGTTAAACATATATTCATTGCATTTTTTGTGATCTTATATATGTATCTTCCCCTCCTTTTTTCAACAAGAACTGTGATATCACCACGCATACATCTTTGCATTTTCATATTACCTTTTCCAAATGTCGCAAAAGTTGAACATTGCAGACCATCGATTAAGCAGGTAAAAGGCTTTGCTGTCTTGCATTTTACTGTAATCTTTAGATCCATAATACCTTTAGATCGTAATCTTTTTGACAAATGTTCTCCAAGCCTATAGCCTAACGCAAGAAATGGCCCATTATGACCATGGAATCGTATAGCTTCTTGATATGTTAAAACCTTAGGCCTTTGAAACTTCATATTTTTTCACTCTCCTTTTTGGCGAAAAAATTAGGCTTATCCCAAAAATCAAACTCGAAACAATAATAATAACTGCACCTGAAGGAACATCAAACATATACGAGAAGAAAAGTCCTAAAAGACAGGAACAAATACCAAAGACAATCGATAGCACATACATCGTTCTAAGATTATAGGTAAGTTGAAAAGCAGCTGAAGGTGGGTTCACGATCAGACTAAATATCAACAGACCGCCAATGATATTGAGATTAAAAGTAACAGTGGTACCACAAAGAAAAAGTAGACAGTAAAACAGCGCTGTCTCAGAAATTCCTGTGGCACGTGCGAGTTCACGATTAAAAAGGATTGCCTGGATTTCTTTATAAAAAAGCAGTAAGCACACAATGACAATTATTGTAATGAACAGCAATAAAAACACATCATGTGAAGATATTATCAAAATATTCCCCCAGATAAAATTCAAAGCCTCAGTTTTTGGTCCATGCATCAAACCCATGCCCAAAAATGCAATACCGAGCACAATAGAAAAAATAATTCCTATAGAGATATTCGGGTCAAAATCACCACGATCCGCAATAGGACCGATGAGTGAAGTTGATGCAAGACAAAAAAATATTGCCATAAGCAGCGGATTTATATGTAATAACAATCCGAATATGGCACCGGCAAAAGCAGCATGTGACATTGCTACACCAACAAATGGTATACGCATCATTACTACCCATACCCCAACAATGCCACATGCTGCACCGCCAAGAACAGAGGCAATAAGTGCGCGTTGAACAAAATGATACTGCAATATCTCCGGCATGCTATCCAACCATCTTCATGCAAGGTGGTTCCACCGCAAAGTCATATACTTCTGAAAGCAACTCTTTTGTAAAAACCATATGAATACTACCCGATGTGATAATCCGACCATTCTTAAGTAACACAGCATCTGAACATACCTTGGGAAGCTGACCGAGTACATGCGTTACAAAAATAATGGTCAGACTCTCTTTTTTGTATATACATTCTATTAAATCTATAATTTCATTCTGCGCACGTGGATCGAGATTTGCAGTAGGCTCATCGAGCAATAAAATTTTAGGTCTTTGGGCTAATGCACGTGCAAGCGAAACTTTCTGTTGTTCACCGCCAGACAAATGACCAATTGGCTTATTTTTCAAGTGCGTAATACCGACATGCTCACATACCTCATCTATAATGTTGTGGTCGTCCTTACCAGGATTTCGGAATAATCCTATCCTGCCACAACGACCAAGCATCACGACATCGTATACAGATATTGGCATACGTGGGTCAATGAGAATGTGCTGGGGAACATATCCAATGTCCTTACGGATGCGGTTGATATTTTTTTTATTAACCCTCATGCCAAAAATGTCGATGGTACCACTCTGTAACCTGCCAAGACCATTAATCAACGTGAGAAGCGTGGTTTTACCCGCACCGTTGGGACCAACAACAGCAACAAAACTACCCTGCTTTATATTTAATGAAATATTCTTTAATGCTATATTTTCACGGTAAGATACCGTGGCATTTTTAATCGCAATCTCCCATTTCATTGTAATGCCTGCAAGATAGTATTAGTATTGTAAATAAGAGCATTGGGATATGATCCTTTGAGCGGAAAATTAGTCAAAATAATATGCTTAGCACCGGTCTCTTGAGCAATGTTCAACCCGATATCAGAACCGCTTTGAAGATTATCAATAACAAGTTTTATATTCTCCTTTTTTGCTTCGCGGATGATTTCCGAAAGTACCTTGGGTGTTAGATCTTCTGCCCTTTCATAAGTCCTCACAACATCAAAACCAATCCACTCTATAAATTCAACCTGAAGTTCTGAACAGACAACCTTGATACCATTTAACTTTTCTACCTTTTTTCTAATCAACTTTTCAAGCGAATCAATTATCGTCATGTAAGAAGCAAAATTATCTGAATAATACTCTTGATGTGCCTGGTCAAGTGAGCACAAGAGTGCTACTATGTGTTTGGAGGCCTTTTTATGAATCTGTGGAACCATTAGATTCCCCTCAACATTTATCGTAAAAAGCACAGGTTTATTATCTACTGCATCCAGTAATTTATTAATCCATTTTTCCCACCCATGATTGAGTAAGACTCTTGAGTTTGCAAGATCTTTCAGGTCTCCTGCCTTTATGTCAAAGTGACCGGGACACATGCCAGCCGGTACAATCGTTGTTACATCGATCCTCTGCTTGCCAATAGCCTCGATTATCGAACTAAGGAGAGAGGTCGTCGTGGTTATTTTTATCTTGTTTGTTGAAGAGATATTGCAATAAACACATAATACAAAAGCAAATAAAACAAATAGAAATATATCCCTAATCCGTTGAGCAGACAATAAACCTCCTTATAGCCCGTCCCATATCACTTCTCTTCACGGAGGAAGATAAATGTAGGGGCTGTCTAAAATTTGCATTGAAGCCCTACAGTAAATGTACGTTGAGCCATTTTATAGAGTCCTGCGGAACCACCGGGAAGATTAGCATATATCTCGTACTCCTGGTTCAATACATTATCAATGGCAAGAAAAGGTTGCAGACCGAAAGGTAGTTTGTAGGTCAACTTTGTATTAACAACGTAATAATCATCAATCGAATTCTGTGAGTTATCGGCAGCAAAATAGTTTGTCACATATCTGCCATTAAAACTGCAACTAAATGGAGCATACGAAAAATTTATACTGGCATCTGTCTTATTTTTTGGTCTACCAGTTGTTTTCTCTTTTGGATCAAGATATGAATGATAAATTTGAACTGACAACACATCCTTATATTTAGCAATAATACCTATCTCAAAACCACGAAATTCAAATGTTCCGGCATTCTTAAATATGAACATTGGAGGTGGTTCAGTATTCTCAACTAATTCAATCAGGTTTTCACCTTTCATCAGAAAACCCGTTGCTTCAAAATTGACACCTTCCAGAAATCGCTGATTTAATCCGACCTCATAATTCCAAACAGCCTCAGGTTCCAAATCTATATTTGAAGGAGGGAGGAGATATAACTCATTTATCTGCGGAGAGCGAAAACCCTTATTTAAAGCACCCCTAATAATAGTGCCATCCTTAACATGAAGTACACATCCAACCTGTGGTGAAATATCATCGCCCGCCACCTCATCTTTATTGTAACGTACACCAAACGTAAGTATTATCATGCCATATAAAATCTGTTCATCATGAAAGAAAAAACCATATTCATTCTTCTGCCAGTTGCCCGTATCTGGCTGCAATTCTGTGCCCATCTTCTCGCCTCCCTGCTGACGGAAATCACCGCCGACAGTAAGATTATTTCCATTAAATAATCCTGCGGTGGTCTGTGCCATAAATCCATTTGTGTAATCCTTTGAATGCCAGCCATCAGAGAATTCATGTTCTCCGAAATTTCGATAACCCTTCGACATGAGTTCAAATGTCTGCCATTTACCAGTAGTTGTAAAATCAACTGCCCAGCGTTCATAATCATTCCAGACATCGGACACCATGGTGTCTGGATCTGTAAAGCGCAGAGGCTCTTCTTTGTATCCGTCAAAATACTTGCCTGTGACCACTGCATGCACACAATCGATTATTTTATAGCCGATTCGTCCAGTCACGCTCTTGCCATCATATGCAGAATTATCTAAATATCCATCACTCAACCTATAATCACCGGTCACGTAGAAATTCATTCTGTCAATATTGCCACCTGCCCTCAATCGATATTGTTGCGTGTTAAAACTACCATACGATGTAACAAAATCACCTTCATACTTTCTCTTGGGCTTTTTCGTTATTATGTTTACGACTCCACCAAGTGCATCCGAACCATAAAGAACAGATGCAGGACCTCGTATTACTTCAATACGTTCAACATTATCCAAAGGTAATGAATGGGTAATTGTACAGCCATATAAACCCATTTTTACGGGTCTTCCATCGATCAAAACCATAACACTTCTGCCCCTATCGCCTATTCCACGAATATCAACATCAGCTCGTCCAAAATCACCGGTCTTCTGTACAAATATTCCAGGCAGAACTGCCAGCGCGTCTGTACTATTATGAAGATTCAAGGCATCAATATCTTCCTCGGTGACAACGCTAACGGTCGCTGAAAGGTCCTTCAATGACATTTCATACCTGGTTGCAGTGACTACGATTTCATCAAGGTAGTAAACCGGCAGTGTATCATTTATAACCTCAGCTGTTCCGTAGCTGACAAAGATAACATATAACAACATGCACATCATCATAGGTCTAACCATCTTTTCTCCTTTTAATTTGTTTTAATAATTATCAAAATTCGTAATGCAGACCTACCGTAGCAACATTACCTATGTCTTCTTCAAAACCGCCTGAGATGCCGAGGTCTACCGCAAAATCTTCGACAATATGGTATTTACCACCTGCAAGCCAATTCTGCAAACCATCATCATCACCCGCACATTCTAAGCCAAAAGTCAATCTCTCCAATCCGTAGATGAATGCAAGACCAAATGTTATTGAACTGTCAGCAGTTGAATAACCGAAATTGGCATCCGCCTCCAGAGCTCCAAAACAACGCGTGAAAATACCGTTAAGGCAGTATCCTGAACCATCGAAACCCGCCGAAAAAGAAGCGGCTAGCATATCTGGAATGAAACAGTATTTCAAACATAATTCTGAGCCGCTGAAGGAGTTTTTCGGTCCCGAAATTAAATTATATCCGAAACCGATTCCAATATCCATCTTCTCGGTTAGGCCGTGCTTGAACCCGACAGCAAAAATACCTTCATTCTTCCAAAACTCATGCCCGAGTTCCAATTCAAAGCCTGCTGATGGTACAATCCCTGCGTCATCGGTAACAAAGGGCCTTGCTCCGTAAAGATTTGCAGCCATTATTGCCATCCAGCAAATACTTTTTTTCATTAAACCTCCCTTTTCTTTTGATAACACGAACATAAAATTCGTAACACCTCTTGATAAAAAAAATTCTCAAAGCTTCTAAACCAAACAGGTCTATCGCAGTTTTTTACCGGTCGTAGTCGTGGTCAACCTACCATGTTTAATCCCCTTTGTGCTAAGAAGCCTGTCGGCTATTCTTTTAATATCTTTACCTCTTCCTTTTACGGCAATCACCTCAAGACAATTATGTCTATCAAGATGTATATGCATCGTAGAAATTATTTGACGATAGAACTTATGCTGCAGCTCGGTAAGCCTTTCAGTCAATTCACGCACCTCGTGGCTATAGACAATTGTAATTGTACCAATCGTCTCTCTCTTATCTAATTTCCACTCTTGCTGAACCAAACGTTCACGGATCAAATTCCTGATTGCTTCAGAACGGTTAGCAAAACCTAACGTCGTAATCAAACGATCAAACTTGGTTAAAAGATCAGCACTCATTGAAACACCAAATCTCATCATCTTGGTCATAACACTCCCCCATGATTGATTAATCGTGCTACGATTTTCAAATTCATAACACATCTTACACAAAAATAGAATAATGTCAAGAAGCGAACATACGACATATATTAAGAAACCTTAAAGAAAAAAGTGGTTTCGGGGTTGATTTTTGACGCCCTTTGAATATAATTATCAATGGATATAACCAAAGACACATCGGTTGAAGAAGCACTAAAAGGACACCCTGCACTCACAAAGGTCTTTATTGACCTCGGCTTACCTTGTTTTGTGTGCGGAGAAGCATTCTGGGGCACGGTTGAAGAACTTGCACGACAGAACAACATAGACGCCTCTGAATTAGTTAACAAATTAAATAAAAAAATCAAGGAATATAATGATAAAGTATAAATATTGTCCAATATGCAAAAGTAATTTATCAAGAACCAAACACGGTGAAACCTACCGCCTATCCTGCAGAAAATGCGGTTGGATCCATTACGCTAATCCTTTACCGAGTGTTGCTGCATATGTAAGAAATAGCAGAAATGAAGTGCTCCTTGTAAGAAGAGGCGTTACTCCAGGTAAAGGAAAATGGGCGCTCCCCTCGGGATTCATTGAGCAAGAAGAACTTCCTGAAAAAGCGGTGGTACGTGAACTAAAAGAGGAAACAAGTATAGATGGTTCTGTTAGAAGGTTGCTCGGTATTTATACTGAACCGACTCGGGTTTATGGTAATATATTATTGATAGCCTATGAAATCGATTTCCATGGAGGTAAACCGAAACCAGGTTCAGATACAAAAGAAGCTCGATTCTTTGCTGCTGACAGATTACCTATGATACCGTTTGCAAGCCATCGTGCAATAATCAAAGATGGCCTGACGGCAAGTAGACATAGAATGCTCGTTGAAGTTTTAAAATCAAAAATTACTGCTGCAACGATTACTCACACCCAATTATTCTATAAAGGAAGCATGGGTATCGATCGCGAAATCATGAGAGCGGCCGATTTGGTCCCTGGTGAAAAGGTTCATGTACTTAATTATGATAATGGTGAACGTTTAGTGACCTACACGATAGAAGAAAGAGCAGGTTCACGAAAAATAGTCCTTTATGGGCCTGCCTCGAAAAAAGGTAAGGTAGGCAATAAACTTTGTATATTGGCATATGCCCAAATAAGCACAAATGATGCAAAAACCATTAAACCAAAAATCGTCGTCCTCGACAAAAGGAACGGAATAAAACGAAGACCTATTTAGAGTGCATACCTTGTTTCTTCAAACAGGCGCTTAACGCAGCGAGAATAGCAAAACTCAAAGAAAAAGATATCGTAGAAGTCCTGAATAGTATTGCCAGCCAACTTCCTCAGATATCACTAAATTCTTCTCCGCCTGAGATCGGCATGGTAGTTTACAAAAGTATTTATCGCGTCTCCGGTATTGATGATCCATTTAAGAAAATCAAAAAAAAATGTACAAAACATCTTTTATCGCGATATCCAGGTCTGAAGAAAAAAATAAAATTGGCTAAAGACCCACTTTATACAGCATTACAGCTCGCTGCACTCGGTAACGCAATTGATTTTGGTGCTAATCCTGATTTTGACCTAACAGATGGGCTGGAAGGTATATTCCGTGAACGGTTTGATGTATGCGAATATATCTCTTTCAAAAAAATACTAAAAAAAGCAAAAAACATCCTCTACATAGCTGACAATGCTGGAGAAACAGTACTCGATAGATTGTTAATCGAACAATTACATGTACCAACAAAATACGCTGTACGGAGTAAACCAATAATAAACGATGCCACATTAGAAGATGCGCGCGAGGCTGGCATCGATACCGTTGCCGAAATCATTTCTTCAGGGTGTGATGCCCCTGGTACAATATTAGACATTTGTTCCAGCAGATTCAAAAGGATCTTCGAAGAAACCGATATGATTATAAGCAAAGGACAAGGTAATTATGAAACTCTGTCTAACCAACGTCGCCCAATATTCTTCCTTCTCAAAGTTAAGTGCCCAGTCATCGCTCACGATATCGGCATTAAAACGAATAGTGTCATTCTAATTAAGAACAAATATGGCAAATAAATACATCTATGGACCAGTACCTTCAAGACGACTCGGCTTGTCTCTTGGAGTTGATATTATTCCTTATAAGAATTGCAGTTACGATTGCATCTATTGTCAGCTCGGGAGAACTACCAATAAAACGATTATGCGCAAGGAGTATGCGCCAGCAGAAGAAATACTGAGAGAAACAAAAAGGTATTTTAAAAATATAAAATCAGTTGATTATATCACATTCTCTGGATCAGGGGAACCCACCCTGCATTCAAAAATTGGATATTTGATAAAAGAAATAAAAAAAATCACGAAAATACCGATTACGGTTTTAACGAACGGTTCTTTACTCTCTATGCCGGAAGTGAGACATGAACTTGCAGAGGCTGATATTGTATTGCCAACTCTGTGCTCCGTAAACCAGGATTTTTTTCAAAAGATTCACCGCCCTCACCGTGAGATAAGTCTTGAAAGTACTATCCGTGCCTTTATCGACTTCAGAAAAATGTATACAGGCAAAATATGGCTTGAGATTATGCTCGTGAAGGGGATTAATGATTCAAAAAGTCAAATCATGAAACTCATAACTGCCGTTGAAGAAATCAACCCCGACAAGATTCAACTAAATACCGTAATAAGACCTCCGAGCGAACGATATGCCCTTGCTCTTTCAGCAAAAGAATTAGAAGAAATTAGGAAGCTATTTGGACAAAATTGTGAAACGGTTACTAGCTTCAAAGAAAAAAAAGATATTGCCTCAATTATTGACAACAGGAAAAAAATCCTTGATGTTATCAGAAGAAGACCTGTTAGCCTCAATGATATATCAAACATAACAGGCCTACATGAAAATGAAATTTTAAAATATCTTGACCACTTGCGGAAAGAGAAAAAAGTTGAATTAAACGAACACCATGGCATAAATTATTATGAAGCAACCTCTGAGGGACAAAATGATTGAACCAAAGGATTTAAGCAAAGAAGGACTCTTGAAATTGCTGGTCGATACAAGCAAAAACTGGCTTGCTCATGACGGATTATGGTTTCAAGCAGTAGAAAAAAAGTTTGGTATCGATACTGCCATCGAACTCGATGCCAGGGCATGGGAACAATTCACTCAAATTGAAGCAAAACGTATAATGAAAAGATTGGACATAAAACCAGGCGGTGGGATTCAAGCATTAATTCAGGCATTAAAATTCAGGCTCTATGCTTATGTAAATATACAAGAAATCACTGAAGTATCAAAAAATCATTGTGTATTTCGTATGGTTAATTGTCGAGTTCAAGAAGCAAGAAAAAGAAAAAACTTGCCTGATTTCCCCTGCAAATCAGTTGGCATCATTGAATATTCATATTTCGCAAAAACCATTGATCAACGCATAAGAACGAAATGCATCGCGTGTCCACCTGATCCTCATCCCAAAGATTATTATTGTTGTTGGGAATTTAGCCTTAAGGAATAATAGAAACTACCATAGGTTCTCCATGATCACCTTTCCCCCTTTGTCGAACCTTATTCCTTCCAGTTCCAGAAGTTGTCGCTTCAATTGTAGCCCGCCGCTAAAACCACCTAGTGAACCATCCGATCTAATGGTTCTATGACAGGGTATCACAAGAGGGAAAGGATTTCTCGAAAGTGCATTACCGATCGCCCGCGCTGCTCCTGGAGTTCCCATTTTTTTTGCAAGACGCCTATAAGTACTTACCCAACCATATGGTATTCTTCTCTCAAACAACAACACTCTTTTTTGAAAGCTATAGAGTTGTGAGGTATCAAAATGGCGTAAAGGAAAATCGACGGCTTTGCCACCGACGAATTGCTCAATTCCTCTGCAGATTCTATCAATAAAGGATGGACAACTTTCTGTTATGACTCTTAGGCACCTCTTTATATCGCATCGTGTTCTCGGCAAGACTAACTGAATGATCTTTATATCGCTCTGAGAAACCTTCCAAACAACATTGATATCACCGAACTGAGATTGTACGACTCGGTAATAGCATTTGTCTTTACTGTCGTCCACTGGTTTCTCACGTTTCATAAAGCCTGACTAAACCTCTCTTGTGTTGTGTTTCAATTTCCTCACAATAGACACGACCCCGCTTTGTTATAGTCCAAAAAACCAAAAGGATGGGCCAAAACATAAACTTACGGACATAGGTGGCTTGACTGTGAAGGCATTGAAGAAAATAACGACGAAATTCCTCCTCTGCAACATCATGTGTTCGTAACCCCTTGTGGAGCAAAAAATTGTGCGCTCTCATGTGAATTCCAAACATATCGGTATAAGTGACTTTGGTGATAATTTGCAGCAGACTCTTTTCTGGCCTTGGTGTCATCCCACCATCTATATTATTGCATGTTGTAAGACTGTAACCATCTCCATATCGTGTGACAAAATCGCAGGTCGTTTTGACACCAAGATGATATAAACATAAATACACTGGTTCTTCTTTGTGTTTGAACACGTAGATAAGTGTATCCGGTATCATTTTCAAATAGAAATCATCAACTTTTTCAAATCCTAGGTTATCAACCTTGATCTTCTCAATATCCAAGGATCTTATTCTTGAGGTGTAGCCCTTATTTGGAATTGGTTCAATCCTTAAAGACTGTCTGAAACTGTAGCTGAATGAACCATATGTGAGTGCAATGACGAGAAGCGGAATGACTACAATTACAAATAGCCAGAGAGGAATATCAAAAAAATACATTATTAGGAAAGTAATGACAAGTACTAATGCTGACCACATCCAACTTTTCATGTTCTATCGCCTTTCAATTCTCATTTTACAACTTTTTCAATCGATGTCAATAAATATGCAAATTGACACATAGATTAAAGTTTGTATAATATTGAGGGAATTGTAATGTCGAGCTTAGATCATTTAGAGGTGAAAATCCTCTTTCTCTCTGGCGTAACCTATGTCTTATTAGTCTCTCCAGGATGTAAAGAAATAACTGACATTAATATAGAAGAACCAGGGACAGTCTTTTTTGAAGAGGACTTTGAGCGTCGGATTTTTTTGTGATTTCTGCGCCATTCAAAGGTTTGTGTCTTAACAACAAATGTGCATTATCGTGTAGATCTTTTTATAATAATTACAGTAAGGGTTCAAAGTATTTACGGTCATAAAATAAGGATCTTGATATTAGTGCTGCAGTGAATAAACTATAAAAAAGGAGTAATTGATGACCTATCAGAAAAATATAATAATGATACTATTGCTTTTTCAAATAGTTCAAGCAGTTCCAATTATTGTATCTGGCGGACCAGAAAACGATTATGAATCATGGATCATCAGGATGCGCGATAATCGATTGATGGTCATTTTTGATCGAAATCCGGACTGGGTATCGGGTGATCTCTACGTCACGTTTTCTACAGATAATGGCGATACCTGGGACTCTGTCATACCGATCATCGAGGATATTCTTGATCAAGCCACCCTCAGCTTCCTCCAATTACCCAGTGATACAATAAGATTATGGTACGCATCTAATGAAACTGATGAGTATCATATCTATTCTGCTTATTCAATGGATGGCATTAGCTGGACAAAAGAAGGTCAGATCAATCTTGGCTGGGGGGAATGGGATAGATACTACGATCCAACAGTGATTACTGAACCTGATAGCTCTCTCACAATGAGTTATCGAGGCCCGGGCGGAGCATACATAGCTCACATGCCTTGTGGTGGAAATTGGGATACACTGAAGACCTTGGTAGGACCTTCTGGCTTCCGACCGCGAGTAATGAAGCATACAAATGGAACGTACCTGTACGCATATCATCGTAACATGGGAGGTGGCAGTTACGAAATATTAATCCGTACATCAGTTGACCGGATCAACTGGACTTCAGAACTGCAACTGACCTTTAACAACAATTCTCACGATCCTTTCCCAAATGAAACACCTGACAGCGCATATTTGGTGTACTACGCAACATATTTACCGCCAGCATATAATCTCTATAGACGTCGCTCATATGATGCCATCAATTGGGAAGATGAAGAACAGATTACATCAGATCTAACCAATAATACACAACCTCATTTTTTCGTGGATTCAAATGAAATTTACCTTATCTGGTCACACGCTGTCAATTTAAATAATCATGATGTCTATTTTGAACGCTCGTTATATACGAGTGTTGCAGAAACAAACACAGATTTTTACAGAAATAAAGCCGTAATAATGGAAATTTATCCCAATCCGTGCAGGAATAACACAAATCTTATTATTGCTTCAGAACAGATAGAAGGATTTAAAATATCTCTTTATGATGCCTTGGGACAACAGATAAGTGAACCACACAATACAATCTTTAGTTGCGCCACTTTCAGAATCGATACCTCAATGTTACCCAGTGGAATATATTTTCTGAAGATTGAATGCGAAAACGATAGGATTCTGAAGAAATTCACAGTGCTACACTAATCAGTTTGCTAAGAAATCCTAAAGCAGACCAAAATATTATCTTCGGTACGGAAATCTACTGGTAAGAACTTCTTTACGACCCATATATTGGTTTCGGCGTGTTTGGTCAATTGCGAAATCTTCAATCTCGATGTGGCATTTGCCTTGAATGCAATCAATGCCATATACGGTATGATCTGATCAACCATCCAACTGTCAATCGAGCCTCCTGAATCCATCTCGTGTCGTAGATCTCTCGCAGCATCCTTACCAACATCTTCTGCACGCTTTCTGATTTTCCCCAAGGCACTACCACCAATTACACTGTGCTCATAATGTGCGACCGAGCTTATGAAACATCCTGGCGAATTCGATTGAACATATTTCAACGCGAAATCTGCATTCGATATGATCTGTTTAAACCCTTCAATCAAACGCTCAGCAACCTTGGCTTCCTTTAAATGATCCGATGATATTGACAAACATTGTATATTTCTTAGCTCACCACGATCTAGAATCTCTATGCTTCTCAATTCTGCTGGCACAATCTTGACGAAAACCTCGCCACCACCAGCTGGATAGAAACCATGCCTTTTCACTTCCAAATACAAATCAACACCCATCTGTTTCAAATAATGATGGAATGTCGTCCTGAAATACTCTATGGAAGGACTAAATGGCACGGCTGTTCCTCCCTTGACTAACAGACTGAGCGGTGTTTGTGCAGAAATACCTATTGGCACAATGGTTTGAAGAATCAACGTAACAGAGCCTGCGGTCCTCGTGTCGATTGTATATGCACCACCTCTTATTTCCCCTGGTGCGAAGGTGACATCGATTGAATTAATCCTTAATCCCTCTACTTCAGCATTGCATATTTGCGCTGCTGCTGCAATTGCCTCAAGATGCTGTGGTCGTAAGCCTGGTTTTTCCCGACCTTTTCTGATATTAAAAACCCTAACTTTCTGCCGTGTTATACCTGATAATGCAATTGCGGTTCTTAGAATCTGACCGCCGCCTTCGAGGTAACTACCATCAATTGTGATCATTCAATGACCCAGCATCTGCAATACCTTCGAACATTGCCTGCAGTTCATATTCCAACTTTGACATCAACTTTCTCTAATACTATGATTCGGTAATATGTCTCAACCACTGATGTTCAATCCAGTTGCCAAGACCTGTCTCTTTGATTTCTCTTAAATTTTCTAAACAACCCCATTCAATCACACCACTGTTCGTTTTAAGCATTTCGCATGGAAAATCAGAGCACTCACTGCATAAATCAAAACCTCTACCACTACAGCACTTGCGGATTTGACAACGCTCATTAGCAGCTATCTCTGATTTACAACCCGAACATATACTGGATTCAGCAAGTATATCTAATCCCCTTTTCAGATTTTCAACGTCAACCTTTGCCTCAAACAACCTTTTGAACCCATCATATTCATTTATCATATCAAGCGCTTTTTTGGCAGTACGCTTTATCTTTCCAGTATGCCAATCACACATGTGGCAATAAGAACCACAAAAAGAAATATGCAACTTCTTCTCTGCATCATAATCCATCTTACCTCCCTCTTCTTGCAAATTGTGTTAAGTCTAAAATAGTATTGATCTCATAAGGAGCCTTGTCTTTTCTAATATGCTTAACGCGCGCAAATCTTAATGCAAAACCAGAGTCATATTTGGAACTGTACTGTGCTTCATTAAATGCTATCTCAACAACAATCTCAGGTTTTACATAAAGCGTCCATTTATCTTCGTAAACCTTAATCTTCGACAGATCAACTGTTAACCATTTTAACATCTTATCTGTTACACCTTTAAATGTCTTTCCAACCATTAAATATTTTGTCTTTGTCTCATCAAGAACACCCAAATGCAAATTCGACAACCAACCACGTCTCCGACCATGTCCCCATTCGGCAGCTATAATGACACAGTCTATTGTCTGCACTTTTTTGATTTTAAACCAAAATTTGCCTCTTTTGCCTGCCCTATAAGGAGAATCAAGCAGTTTGATCATAACACCCTCGTTTCCCTCTGCCACAGCACTCTCAAAGAATCTGCGACCATTGATCTTATTTAAAGCTATTTGCCTCAATGCCAGATGTTCTTTGTCCCTTACTACATCATTCAAGATCTTCCATCGTTCTGAATATGCGCCTGAAGTAAGATCATCACCTTTAACATAAAGAATATCGAAAAATTTTGGCACCACTGGAATTTTCTTGCTGATTTTCGTGATATCTTTTTTTCTTGTTATTCTTTTGGCAAGCATTTGAAAAGGCACAGGACTACCATTCTTATCAATTCCAATGGCTTCACCGTCAAGTATGAACTCGTGAGTAGCAATCCCTCTAGCAACTTCGACCAATTCAGGGAAATGTATAGTAATGTCCTTTAAATGTCTTGAAAATATTTTCACTTCACTTGCTCTTCTGTGTACCTGGATGCGTAGGCCATCAAGTTTTTGTTCAATTGCAAAATGATCATACTCATCATAAATATCTGTCAATGATTCTGAAATCTCTGCCAACATCGGTTTTACAGGGTTGAATATTTTCATACATAAATCCTTAATGGCTGTTTTACCTTGCTTCAGCAAGTGTGCAAATAACTTCCCTAGATTAGGTGTATGCATGTAGGCCTGTTCAATATCGGTTTTCGGTAGTTCAAAAAACTTAGCAATTGCAGTCTTTACGACCCCCTCTCCAGCGCCCTGTTCAACTGCATTCAGTATCAGTGAAACAAAATATTCCCGCTCAGGAGGTGTCAGTCTTGCAATAAGTGGCTCTAAAACCTTTAATTTCTGTTGTCCCCTTGCTTTTTTTGCCTGTTCAAGGAATTCATCGATTTCAGATAGATTCACTGAGCGACTCTTTCTATTGAAGTTTACTGTCATCAATTTAGAGAGTCCTGACCACGCGAGATTCAGCTTGCCCTGTCTAATTTGACATGAAATAAAATTTACACCGCTTTCTGCTTCTTGCTCGGGCAGATTGCTCAAGAAATCAAGAATAAGATGAACCTTTTCATTCCGGGATGAGACCTTCTTGATCCTGTTTGAATATTCAACTAATCGTTTAAAAAGCATCCATAATCCTCAATTTATCGATAGAATTTCGACATCCGTCTATCTTTCAATTTCCTGCCCTTGGTTTGGCATCTGGGACAATAGAATGTCTCGGTACGCGAGAAGCTAACCCTTTCAATAGACGCGCCACACCGTGGACATAACTTACCCTGCTTGCCGTGAATCTTTAGGAATTCTCTCTTTTCTGAAATGGCTTGATCTCTTATTATGGCAATCGCATTTTCCAGAACATTTGTGATTGCATTGTAAAATCTCTCTATCTCTTTGTCTTCGAGATGCGTAGTGATTTTAAATGGAGACAATTGTGCCTGCCACAAGATTTCGTCTGCATATGCATTACCGATCCCCGCAATCTTTGATTGTTTTCGAAGAAATGACTTCAACTGTCTCGGTTCAGAGTAAAGCAAATCTCTTAGCCTGCTTCTCGAAAAATAACGTCCCAAGGGATCTACACCAAGATTCTCAATCTGTTTTAGCAATTCATTGCTATTGAGAACATATAATGACATACGTTTTTTCGAACTACTCTCACTCATTTCTAAAAATGTATCATCTTTGAATATAATAAGAGCAGCGGCTGATTTTTTAGGTTTTCTTAATGGCAGAACATATTTCACAGAACCATGTAGCATAAGATGCACAACTAATGTATGGCTTTTTAGCACCAAGAGTATGAATTTACCTTTTCTCGTAACATCTTTGATCTTTTCGCCAAAGAGATCATTTCTAAAATAGGATTTCAAAATGTAAGGTTTCAAGATCCGTAATTGCTCAATTTCTTTACCTTTTATTTTAGATAGTAAATTCTCTTTAAGAACTTCAAGCTCAGGCAGTTCGGGCATAGAGAATATTATATTAGCAAAATATAGAAAATCAAGTTTTCAATTATGCAAAATGAAATCGGTTATACGAATTTTTCAGGCACGCCACTGGGTGTATATGCAACAAGTGGTTTTATCCCAACCTTCCTCAATCTTTGAACAACATGGGGATAAAGAAAAACGTACTCCTCTTCAAAATCTTCAAGGATGTTGGGAGATATCTTTTTCAGGCTCTCCTTTAGCAACATAATGTTCTTATCAGGACTAAAGGAAAGCATTACGGCAAGATTGAATTTAATCTTGGATTTTACAAGCAATTTCATATTGTGCATAATTGTATCAAATGTCTCAGGTAAAGCACCGGTTAACATTGAGAATTCCTCTGGATTTGTGCCTTTCAGGGAAACTCTGATATGCAAGTTACTCTTCTGAGATAAATCCGATACAAATTCTTCATTAAGCAGTGTCCCATTTGTTTCTAAGATGAAAAAATATTCAGATTTGTCTACCATGGACAGGATCTTCAAAAGATGTTTTTTCCCAATAGTTGGCTCATTGCCGCTGATTCGCAATAATCGATAATCGTTTTTTCGTGCACAGCCAGTTATCTTTTCAAATACCTGTTCAGCACTGTAAAACTTACCGATTTTGTCTGGATTGTCACGTGGTTTGTTACTCCAGCAAAAAACGCACTTCAGATTGCAACCACAACAATCAGCCGTTGCAATACCTCCGTACCAGCGACCCGCTCTGGGGATACGGTAGTATTTCCGCATATCATCCCTTAAAACAATTCTAGCAAGCTCTTTTGCTTGAATCAGAGGATCAAATAAGCCCATTTATTCGACAATTATAGAAACAAAATAAAAGAATGTCAATGCAATAAAATGCTACAAAGACTAAAAGCACAAATGGTGTGGGTTTACACTATTTAAACTCAATCCCTCCTTTGATCATATTAACTTTAATAATACTTCCTTTCTTAAATTTGCCAGCAATAATATCTTTAGAAAGAGGATTCTCAATTAGCCTCTGAATTGCCCTTCTCAGAGGTCTCGCACCATACACAGGATCAAACCCCTCATGCGCAAGGTGATCTCTGACAGAATCGCTGAACTCAATGGTAAAACCAAATTCAAGTATGTTCTTTTCAACCTTCTTCAATTCTCTTTCAACAATACCTGAAATTTCGTCAAAGCCTAATGGTTTGAATACAATCACTTCATCCACGCGATTTAAAAATTCTGGTTTTACGCTGCGCTGCAGGATTTGATAAACACTTTTCTTAGTTTTATCATAATCAAAATTACCATTTCTTAGACTTTCAGTAATCACTTCACTTCCCACATTTGAGGTCATAATCACAATCGTATTTTTGAAATCAACAGTCCTTCCTTGCCCATCTGTTAACCTCCCATCATCGAGAAGCTGCAATAGAATATTAAATACATCTGCATGTGCCTTTTCAAATTCATCCAAAAGTATCACACGATAAGGTCTTCTTCGTACTGCCTCAGTTAACTGACCCCCTTCTTCAAATCCGACATAACCTGGAGGTGCACCGATTAATCGGGATACTGTATGCTTTTCCTGATACTCGCTCATATCAATTCGAACCATTGCCTCTTCCGTGTCAAAAAGGAATTCTGCAAGGGATTTTGCTAATTCTGTCTTTCCGACGCCGGTAGGGCCTAAGAAAATAAACGAACCGATCGGTCGATTGGGGTCTTTCAAACCTGCTCTTGAACGCCTAATTGCATCACTCACGGCAACGACTGCATCATCCTGATCAACTAATCGCTGATGAATGCGTTCTTCCATTTTCAGAAGTTTATCCATATCAGATTCTTTCATGCGAGATACTGGAATACCGGTCCAAGTGGATACAATATGGGCAATATCATCCTCAGCTACCCTATCATCAATGCCACGTTGTTTCATCCATTCGGTTCTCTTCTGCTTATATTCTTTCTGCAACTTTTCCACCTCATCACGTAATTCTGCTGCTCTCTCATAATTTCTCATATCTACGGCTTCTTTGCCCTCTGCATTCAGGTTTTCCATTTTCTTTTCCATCTCTTTAAGGTCATCAGGCATAGAATAAATTTCGATCCGTGCACGTGCACATGCCTCGTCAATTAAATCAATTGCTTTATCAGGCAGATAGCGTTCTGTTATATAGCGGTCAGACAACTTTGCAGCAGACTCGATGGCGCTATCATCAATTACAACACCATGATGTGATTCATATTTGCTTTTTAATCCTCTCAAAATCTCAATTGTATCCTCAACAGATGGTTCGCTTACGAACACTGGTGCAAAACGACGCTCCAACGCGG
>SMTZ1_10002216_pt1 | contig 47775 bp, 44 predicted proteins | sample DeeMarSWOR136_30_FD_25667 | JGI IMG/M metagenome (IMG submission 25667) | reverse complement strand
TGTCGTGGTCTTGCCACTCCCGGTGGGACCAACCACAAGCACAATACCATAAGGCTTCTGTATGATGTTGAGAAATTCCTTATAATTTCTCTCACTCATGCCCATCTTATCCAGTGGTATAGGTTCACCGCCAGGCAGCAACCTCATGACAACATCCTCATTTCGCCCTGCGGTCGGGATGGTAGCAACCCTCAATTCGATATCCAAGGGGCCATACTTTCTGAACTTTATCTTGCCATCCTGGGGAAGACGCCGCTCCGCGATATCAAGATCGCTCATGATCTTTATCCTGGAGCACATCGCACTCTTATAGGTATACGGTATGGTCTGGTAGACCTGGCACGCCCCATCAACCCTGAACCTTATAACGGCATCTGTCTTGCCCATTCTAGGCTCTACATGGATATCAGAGGCCCCCCTATTATATGCATCTATGATCATCTTACTTACTAACTGGACGATGGCCCCATCTTCCTCTGTAACACCTTCAAGGTCCTCATCTGTGTCTTCCTCTCTGCTGTCTAACTGCCCTAGGATGTCTTCGATACTCCCTGAATTACCCATGAGACTCGATCTCCGGACATCAAAGAAATGGTCAATCATCTTAATAATATCTTCCTTTAAAGAGACACAAAACTCAAAATCCTTGCCGGGGATAAGCCCTTTTATAGCGTCTTGCCCGGGTAAATAGTCTGGGTTTTCCATTGCTATCACTATCTTTGAGTCAGCCTGGGCCACTGGAACAAAGACGTTCTTTTTCAGGTATGTTGGCCTCAGACCTTTGAGCAGTTGCCCCGGAATGACCATCCCTTCATCATAGGGTATGAATCGCGTTTTATAGAACATACTCAAAGACTTCCCTATATCCTGTTTGGTTACATGATAGCTATTCATAAGAACAGTCTCTACACTCCTCTTTTCTTTACGCGCCAGAACCATCGCCCCCTCTAGATCTTTCCGGGTAATAATATTATTACTGATAAGATGATCGAATTTTGTTCGTCTGGTTCGTTGTCTGAGCCTCTGGTGGTTGTAGAAGGCTATTCCTAAAACCTTGGCGATCTCGATAACAGAATTCTGATCTTCAAGGGTAAAGTATCTGCCATTGACCTTGTTGATAAGCTGAATCACACCCAACAGATATTTGTCAAACTTGATCGGCGCAACCAAAACCTGCTTTGTCATATACCCCGTTTTTTCATCCCAGCTCTTGTCAAATGTCAATTCAGGGCTTATCTTTTTCAATTGATTGTTGTCATAGGCATCTCCAATGTTTGCTATTCTCCCTGACCTAGCACTATAACCTGCGATACTTTTATTATTGATAGGAAGCCTTATTTCATTTATCTCTTCACCTGTTTTGAATCTTGAAACGATCTCTTTATTAGCCCCATCCACTACATAGATGGTTAAGCGGTCTGCATCAAATACACCAAGAATACTCTCCCTTAAATTGATCAATATGTCGTCAATGTCCCGAGAAGAATGTATCTTATTGGTGATAAAATTCAGCCTTTTGCTGAATTGAAGCTCCTTCTGTAGAGCCTCTACATCATTCACGTTTTCCCTCTTAGTGTCTATTGTAGCAAGTGCCATTATATTTACCTTCACGCTTTGCGTTAAATATTAACATATATTTTGGATTTTTTCCACAATATTTAATATTATTCTTTGTTTGAAAAAAGAGCCCTGATCACATAAGAATATTGTGGCCTTTGTCAGTATAGGCCCGTGAAAAAACAACTAGTGAAAGTTTTGATAGGGTCATGTTGATTGATTCCCATGCGCACTTGGATATGGGGGCATTTGATTCAGACAGGCATCAGGTAATTGATAGGGCCTTATCTGCTGATGTCAGGCTGATAATAGCAGTAGGTACAGACATTAGGAGCTCAATGAGGGCAGTTACATTAGCTAAAGGCTACTCCTCTATTTTCACATCTGTAGGTGTTCATCCCCACAATGCTGATAACACTGATCAAAATGATCTCACGCAAGTGGCATTGCTCGCAACTCAAGAAAAGGTTGTTGCCATAGGTGAGACAGGACTTGATTTTTATCGCAATCTCTCATCCAGACAAAAACAAATAGAGCTATTTAAACGACAGCTTGATATTGCAATTTCCCTTGATCTACCTGTTGTGATACATGACAGGGAGGCACATGAAGAACTACTGGAGATACTACCCGCTTTTGACAGGAATGGATCAAAAGGGGTGATACATTGTTTTTCTGGAGACTATAATCTGGCAAAAACATTTATTGACATGGGCTACTATATTTCGATTCCAGGTTCTGTTACATTTAAGAATGCGAGCAAGATGCAGGATGTTGCCTTTAGAGTTCCCTTAAATAGAATGCTTCTGGAGACAGATGCCCCTTTTCTTGCTCCAGTCCCCTATAGGGGCAAAAGAAACGAACCATGCCTTGTTATCCATACAGCACAAAAAGTTGCAGAATTGAGGAAAATCTCTTTTGAGGAAGTAGCCAGGCAGACAAGCAAAAATACCTGCCAATTATTTAACCTTCCTTTCCTTAAGTGATGAACCATTATCCTATTAACAAGAACAACCCTCTCGTGCTTGCCTCTATCTCACCGAGACGAAAGGCTATTCTTAAACAAATTGGCATCCCCTTTGAGGCAGTTGGAAGCCTGGTTGAGGAAACTTTTTGTAAAGTGATGCAACCGACAGAGATTGTCTGTGAGATGGCAATATGTAAGGCTGAATCAGTACGGCATACCCATAAAAATTGCTGGATACTTGGTGCAGATACAATAGTTGTAATGAACAAGAGGGTATTCGGTAAGCCAAAAGACTCCCGCGATTGCCACGATATGCTTCTTTGTTTGAGGGGAAAGAATCACAGGGTAATTACCGGATTTTGCATTTTTGATCCAGGAGGCCAAAAAGTACATATCGAGGCAGTTACCACAAAGGTGAAAATAAAGGAAATAAGTGAAATTGAAATCCAGGCCTACATTGAGACAGGTGAACCTTTTGGCAAAGCAGGTGGTTATGCCATCCAAGGGATTGGCTCTTTTATGATTGAACATATCAATGGCTCTTACACCAATGTGGTCGGATTGCCTGTCTGTGAGGTTATAAGTGCCCTTGTTGAATGCGGCGCCCTTAAAGGTTTCCCTCTAGTAGAATAGCGGACAACTAGACACTAAGCAGGAGACAGTAGGTATTGAAGCTCTTCTCGCACATGCTCCCTATTGCTTAGTGCCTACTGCTTACTCAGAGTCACCTCTCTGTCTCACTATTTCAGATAGTATAATCCCTGCAGCAACAGATACATTAAGGGAATCGAGATGGCCCAATCTTGGTATGCTAACCAGATGGTGGCACTGAGTCCTGACAATCCTGCTTAATCCTTTACCCTCACTCCCCAATATCAAAACCAGATCCCTATTCCAGTCAAATTCATAGATGTTTGTTTTGCTTTCACCTTCAGCCCCCACTATCCAGAGGCCTTTATCCGCTAACTGTTTGAGCGCTCTTGTTAGATTAACCACCCTGGATACCGGGAGGTAGGCTGATCCACCTGCCGATTTTTTGTGAACAGTATCTGTTATGGAGGCAGATCTGTCCCTAGGTAGGATAAGACCTTGAACACCAAAAAATTCAGCAGTTCTGATCATAGACCCAAGGTTTCCGGCGTCAGTAATGTGATCCGCGGCAAGGAGAAGTCCTTTTTTCTTACTACCAAGGGCAATCTCCACCAGATCCTCTAAATGGGAATAATTGTAATTGCTTAGGACAGCTATAACACCTTGGTGGGGAAAGTCCGGCGACATGTTATCCAAGTAGATCCTATCTTTGAATGTGATTGGTACCCTTTTGTCTCTGGCCATATCCAGAATTTCCTTCACACGTCCGGTTCTCCTCCCCCTGACAATTAGGAGCTCAACGATACCTTTGCCTTCCCTAAGGTTTTCCTTAACTGCATTTATGCCAGATATAACCTGGGGCAATCCCATACCCTTCCAGCTACAGATATTCTTTAACCCTTTTCACTAAAGAGGGCTCCTAGGCCGATCACGCGGAAAAATTGGACGAGCCCTGTGGGATAAATGTTTTATAGATGAAATATCTCTTGAACTATGTGAAAACGTCTCTTTTTCTTGGCCCTCTGGGCGATAATAATGGCTTCTATTTCTCTTGCCGCATGCTTTAGATCATCATTGACAACAATGAAATCATAATCTCTACATCCTTGGATTTCCTCTACTGCCTTTTTCATACGGATGTCTGTACTCATTTTGTCGTTTGTTGATCTCCTTTTCAGTCTCTCCTCAAGAATTTCTATCGTTGGAGGGAGAACGAATATTGATAGAGATTCAGGGAATCGTCTTTTTATCTCTTTGGCCCCCTGGATATCGAGATCCATCAAAAGGTCCTTACCTGAGGAGAGTCCCTTGTTCACACTTGAAATGGAAGTGCCATATAGCTGTTCATAGACAACCGCCCATTCTACAAATTCATGGGCCTTAATCATCCTTTCAAACTCTATTCGATCAACAAAGTAATAGTGATATCCATTTACCTCTCCCTGTCTGGACTTTCGGGTAGTATGAGATATGGAATAACCAACCCCCTTCATATCTTTTCTTACGCGATCTATAATTGTTGTTTTGCCTGTACCTGAGGGGGCAGTGATAACAAAAATTTGTCCTTTCTCACCCATAATTCCTTATTATTGATCCCTAACTTTCCTTGGAGTCGGGCTTATATCAAATCCTCTCCTCGAATCGTCCCATTAGGAGAAAATCTCTGGGCTATTGTCTCGGACTGAACAGCGGATAGGATCACATGATTGCTATCCGTTATGATCACAGATCTCGTTCTTCTGCCCTGCGTTGCATCAATAAGCCTTTTATTATCCCTTGCCTCTTCTCGAAGTCTTCTAACTGGTGCCGAAGATGGTGAGATAATGGCTATAACCCTTCTTGATACTAGAAAATTTCCAAAGCCAATATTAAGTAAACTTGGATCCATGACCCCCTCTCCCGTATTTAGGTGAACTAACGTGCCTAAAGCCCGCCTGGCGTTATATGCTCTTATCAGCTTACTATGTTTATAAGCCAGTACGTGCTTGATTAGCCTACTAAATCTATAGCCCAAGGCTGGGCCAGGGCTTAAAGTGCGCCAAGTTTCAGTATGTTAGCTCCTTGGGTGCCTATTCCACATTTTGAATCTGCTCCCTCAGCTTTTCCAGTTCGGCCTTAATCTCTACTACACGATGTGAGATAAAGGAATCTGCAGCCTTAGATCCAATTGTATTAACCTCTCTATTTAGCTCCTGCAATATAAAATCCAGTCTGCGTCCAATCACATCGTCCTGATTCATGTAATTTCTAAACTGCTCTAAGTGGCTTTCTACCCGAATCAGTTCTTCGGTCACGTCGGACCTCTCCGCCATAAAAGCTACTTCTTGCATCAAGCGATCTTCATTTATTTCACTGGCCTCTATCAATTGATGAATCCTTTGTCTTAGTTTATCTCTGTAGGTTTCAACTGTTACTTTAGCCCTGTTTCTTATCTCATCAATATATGCCCCAATCCTGTCTAATCGTTCTAAAAAATCTTTTTCCAGGGCCTTACCTTCATTTATTCTCATAGTGTCCAATGAGAGCAAGGCCTTATCTATGACATTCTTTAGATCAGGCCATATTTTTTCAAGATCAACACTATCCTGTTTAACAATAATGCTATCTTTTAGCTGAGAGAAAAAGGACAGATCAATAGGTTGCTTATACCCAAGTTCCTTATTTAGCTCATTCAAAATATTACCATAGGCCTTTACTAATGGCCTGTTTAGTTCCAGCTTTAATCCTTTATCACCATTGTCCTTTATCTGGATGGATATCTCGATTCTGCCTCTCTTTAACTTGGAAGTAACTATAGGCCTGATCCTGTCCTCAAATGGTTGAAGGCTCTGAGGTATCCTCGGAACAATTTCTCGGTAGCGATAATTCCCCGACCTTATTTCCACAATAAATTCCATGGTCCCTTTTAAAGACTCGGCCCTGCCATATGCAGTCATACTTTTAAGCATAGTAATCTCTCTATTAAATCTGGGAAAAACCCTGGGACTCCCTTTTTTCCTCCTCCCTCAAATCTTGCAAATAACAATTCCTTACCCTATTGAAACAGCCAATAACCTTCTCATCGGCATAATCAGGATATGTCCATTCCAGGGGCTTAAAGGTCCCCGCATGAAAGACAAGGGTGAGGTCTGCGTATATTCCCTTTTTCAGATAAATTCTATGGACATAGTTTTTACCAGTAGCAAGAACCAACCTTTCTAGGGATGTATAACCTGGATCAATGTTAATCTTCCTTCTTTTCTCAACAAGATACTCATTCTCAATTGCATTGGTCATCAACTTTATATCTGCAATAGAATCTGGCCAGATAAGTTTGCGAAAGGATATGAATCGCCTGTATAGAGGCCATCCCATCTCTTTTTCATAGTATCTTGTCCTGTTAAAAACAAGTTTTTCACTTACCCAGTCGGCAGGACCAAAACACCCCTCCATCTGTTTAACAACCTTCTCTATTAATCCCTCTTCTGAAGAGAAAAGACTACCTATCAACTTTACCTTTTTTGCTTCCTTAGGGGTGCTCATTACTCGTTACTGGTTACTTGCCAATTCTTTGTGCTTACTACTTATTCCCTAATTCTCACTGTCTAGTTTCTACTCTTTACCGCTTACCGTTAAAGATGAACGGAAATCAACTCTCTGAGATCATCCATCTTTACGGTGGATGTTCCTACTTCACCAACCACTAGGCCTGCCGCCAAATTAGATAGATAGGCTGCAGATTTCATATCAAGCCCTGCAGCTAAACCGAGTGTAAGGGTAGCAGTGACCGTGTCACCTGCCCCAGTCACATCATATATCTTTCTGGCCATAGCCTTTATATGTATCATCTTGCTACCCTCTTTAAAGAGGGTCATACCATCCTCTCCCCTGGTAATCAACAAACCACGGCATTTAAAAGATTGCAACAATTTTTCACCAACCCTCCTAAGGCTTTCCTCATCCACTATATCTATGCCAGCGGCCTCTTGAGCCTCACTATGATTGGGGGTGATGATGGTTACGCCCTCATAGAATGGAAAGTTCTTAACATTGGGATCAACAGCTAAAGGGAGGTCTCTGGTTGACATCAACTCTTTTACACCCTCCATAAGTTCCCTGGTGACCACACCTTTTCCATAATCGGAGACAATAATAGCAGCAAGCTTATCCCTCTGACCATGAATAAAATCTAGGATGCTTTTGGTTGTCTCTGGATTCAAAGAATCCTTGGTCTCCCTATCATACCTGACAACCTGCTGGGCATGGGCAATAATCCTTGTTTTTTTGGTTGTGGGTCTACTATTTTCTACAGTGATACCATCAACATTAACCCCTGACTGGTGTAACAGTGAAAATATCTCCTTGCCTATATAATCATCTCCAACAACTCCGCACAACAGAACTTTACCTCCCAAGGAGACGATGTTATTGACCACATTTGTTGCACCACCTAACATTGTTGTCTCATGGTCAACCTCAACCACAGGTACAGGCGCTTCAGGTGAGATTCTCGATACCTTCCCCCATATAAACTGATCCAACATAATATCGCCGACAACAAGAAGCCTTGTCTTCCCGAAATTATCAATAGCCTTATTCAAAGATTCAGGGTCAATGTCTTTCATGTTCTCTCTCCCCTATTCTCTAATGATTGGCAAATGCTAATTACGTGCCCATTCTAGGTACATGACCACTAAATCAATCCTCTCCACGAAGCATGTTTTAAGGCAGTATATACCATATACTTACTATTGGATAAAGGGAAAAGCAGGGTATAAAGTCAATACCAACCTTTGGCCCTATTCTTATATGTAGTGAACGATTGTACGTATTTGCATTCCTATAACACATATGCTAGTCTCCTAGAATCTTTCGCTGAATACACCTCTTTTGATGTTTAGGGCTAGCATCAAATCTCAAGGAGGTATTTTAAGCTCATGCGGCCTTGTCTGGCTGGTAGGATGGGAAAAAGAGCTATGAAGATCGCTTTTATTCGGAATGAATATGATCCTTACGGTGGGGCTGAGAAGTTCACCCAAACGCTGGTGGACTCACTTGCACAACGCGGTGTTGAAGTGCATGTCTTTGCCCGTCGGTGGATTGAATCTGGAAATACCAAAGTACATTTCCACCATATTGGTGGCCCACAGGCGCCTTCCCTGCTCCGGCATGCCACCTTTGTTTTCTTCGTGCGACGAGCGGTACGAAGGGAGGACTTTGATCTGATTCAGTCCAACGATCGAACGCTCTGTCAGGATGTTTATAGGGCTGGGGATGGCGTCCATGCTAGATGGTTGGAACTCCGCGCTCCTCATCAGAATTATCTGAGGAGGTTTTTGGTGCGGATAAACCCCTTTCATCACTACCTCCTGTGGCTGGAGCGGCGGCTCTTCGAACACCCTGATTTGAAAGCGGTGATTGTCAATTCAAACATGGTCCGCCACGAGATCACATCGAGGTTTCAAATTCCTAACGAGCGCATACACACGATTTATAATGGTGTTGATCTAGATCGGATTCGGCCGGAAAACAGATTGACCATCGGTAATGAACTGCGCGCTGAATGTGGCCTTGCCAGCGAAATTCCAGTGGTGCTTTTTGTCGGCTCCGGATTTGAGCGAAAGGGGCTAGCGCATTTGCTCAGAGGGATGGCGTTGGCTGGAGGCACGGCGCGACTCTGGGTTGTTGGGAAGGGGGGAAAGCGTCCCTATCAGAGGCTTGCTCAGGAGCTGGGCCTTATGTCGCGCGTTACTTTTTGGGGGCCTCACCAGGATGCGCTGCGCTTTTACGCGGCAGCAGATATCTTTGCTTTCCCCACGCTTTACGACCCATTTTCTACAGCAGTGCTTGAGGCATTGGCAGCGGGACTCCCGGTCATTACCACAGCTCAATGCGGAACGGCTGAAATCATGAGCCAGGGTAAGGAAGGATTTATATTAAGCTCCCCTTGTGCGACGGCAGAACTAGGTGGTTACCTCAACGATCTTTACTACCCAAACCGACGCCACATAATGTCTGCCAATGCCCGAAAACGGGCGGAGGCTTTTCCTTTGGAGCGAACTATCGGCGAGTTGCAGCGTCTTTACCGTCATCTTGTTAAAAATAATAACACCTGAGAGGAAATTCAAAGACAAATTCGAAAATATGGATAGCTTAATTAAAGAAACCTCTTGACTTGACAGACAAGCTTCAGTCATCTGTTGACCATAAAGTCAAAAACCTAGCGTGAAGGGTAGGCTTTAAAATATGATCGATGTTTCCGTAACAATTATCTCTAAGAACGAAGCTCAAAATATTGAGGAATGCTTACGTAGCGTTGGATGGGCTTCCGAAATCGTTCTTGTGGATCAGTTCAGTGAAGATGGAACTGCTGAAATTGCTCAACAGCTTGGTGCTAAGGTTTTCCAGGAACCCTGGCATGGTTTTGCCAGGCAGAAAAATCTTGCCGTTGATAAAGCAATTGGACCTTGGATACTTAGCGTGGACGCAGACGAACGAGTGACGTCGTCTCTCAGGCAGGAGATCCAAGAGAAGTTGAGCCAAGAGAATGAATACAGCGGCTACTGCATCGCAAGGAAAAATTTTTTCTGTGGCCAATGGATCCGTCATGGTGGCTGGTATCCGGATTACACTTTAAGGCTTTTCCGAAAAAGCGAGGGCCATTATGAAGACCGAGCAGTGCATGAAAAAGTAGTTGTAAACGGCAAGGTGGGGTATCTTGAGCACCCTCTTGAGCATTTCACCTACAGGTCAGTATCTGATTTTCTTTTAAGATTGGAAAGTTATAGCCGCCTGGCAGCACAGGAGTTGCCGGCTAAAAGCAGGTCGTCAATTTTGTATGCGCTTTGTTTGAGACCACTATTTACCTTTATTAATATGTATCTCTTAAGGGGAGGAATATTAGACGGCACAGCTGGTTTTTTTCTTGCAATTTCCTACGCTTACTATACGTTTTTAAAGTATTACAGGTTTTATCAGGATCACTTTGATTATTAATTTGCCCTAAGACACTCTCTTGACACCTAAATGGTCGAGTATCTGACCTATAATACTATAAAGCGAAATTTTGAGGTGTGAATAATATTTTAGAGATAATTTCTGTTTGCAAGCACAGGATGAACATTGACGCAAAAATTACATAAAAAGGATGGTTCGTAATGGGTGCCTTGACTGTAACAAGGCTGCACCAACTCGAATTATTTGGCCTCTATGCGTTAGTCTTTTCCTTGCCCATCATGGAAAGCCCTAAGCACTTCGCCATTGCTCTCCTATTTATTGGGGCACTGGGATGGAGACTTTTGGAAAAGCCTATCAAATGGCGAAAGCCGGATAGATTAGAGTGGCTGCTAATTGGTATGTGGCTGGTTTCCCTTGCTAGCACTATAGCAAACTGGCCTATGGAGCCCGGCATTCACGGATTAAAAAATCTATCCTGCATGTTATTTCTTTTCTGGGCAATGTACAGAAACACCTGCACTGATTCCCAAATAAGGGTTTTTCTCTGGATACTCATCACAGCAGTTATGATTGGACTTGTCTACGGACTCTGGGACTGGAACTCGGGCATTCGAGGACAGCTTGAGTTTCATTCAGCTGGGGTGGTTACGCAATCTGCTATCTATCTCGGCATCTCGATGTTCTTAATGTTTGGAATCTTTCTGGACACTGTATCCGGCTTTAGCACCCATGTTCGCGCGGTTATGGCAGCCTGTCTTCTGTTTTCTCTGTTCTGCTTAATTGCTATGGGAAGTCGCGGCAGTGTCCTTGCTGTCATTATTGCAGCAGGTTTGTTGAGTCTGACATTTTTCCACAACAAAAGATTCCGGTTTGCTTTGGGAATTACTCTGTCCGTTACGGTAATTATGACAATCGGTGCCCATGTCAGCACTGAAAACTCTATTTTGACACAAAGAATCAAACATCTTGCAAGCAATTTGAGCAAAAATGGCCTAAAACTTGACGATATAAGCGGACCCAACGACAGACTTCGACTTGAGCACTGGATGGTCGCATATGCTCAAGCAACCCAGGGAGGGCATATGCTTCTTGGTATTGGTCCTCGGAACTTTCCTTCCATTGAAGTAAGTAAGCTTAAATTTGAGAAACCGTTGGTGACCTATCCTTCTGTATGGCAAGTGCCTGATAATGCGCACAATTTATTCTTAACTAAATGGTGCGAAGAAGGAATTCTGGGACTAGCCTTGTTCCTCATTTTCCTTGGATATATTGCTAAAACCCTTTTTCAATGCCGACCTAAAGATGAAAACATCTATTGGATCTTCATCGCAGCCTGTGGTGCATTGACAGTGCCTGTGGTGGCGGGTCTCTTTAGTTCGCCCTTTAGGAATGAATTCGCTTGGCTGTCAATGATGATTATGGGGCTATTCATGTCAAAAGTTGATCGAGAAAAGTCTCAAAAAAGAGTATCATGAGATTGTATCGATCAAAATATGAAGAAGTCGTATACCAGCTTGCCCCAAATACAAGAACTTTACTAGACGTTGGCTGCCGCGACGCTGTTTTAAAAAAATATCTTCCGAAAAATATAAAATATCTGGGCATTGACCTATTTCTTGGATCAAATGTATCTGCTGTATGTAATGCAGAAAGAGGACTGCCTTTTCCAGACAATTCATTTGATGTGGTAGTGGCCTTGGACGTACTCGAACATACTGAAAGTATATGGATTGTATTTGAAGAGCTCGTTCGTCTTGCGCTTAGTCAGATAATAATCGTTTTACCGAATTCTTATCATTGGAAAGCGAGATTACGCTTCCTTCTAGGAAAGGAAGGAGATAAATATAGACTGCCGCCAGCACCTGTAAAAGATCGACATCGGTGGCTTACCTCATACTTTACATCTGTTAACTTCGCAAATAATATGGCAGATAAATTCGAATTTAATATAAAAAAATCAATAATGGTAGATGAAGGGAAAAATATCATACGTGAGGTAGTAGCTAGATTTCTTTCTCCCAACCTTATGAGCACTGCTGCTTTATTCTCGTTTAGGAAAAAGGTAAATCATCTCTGAGCACATCAATCTATATGGGCAAGTTTAAAATGATACAATTGGAAATAAGCAATATTTCATGATTATGGATACTGTCTTAATCTTGATGGGCTCGGAATCTTATGGCTATGCGTAAGGTGCTGCTTGCTCATAACACAGAAAAGTCTATACCAGCATGAATGGTACAATTATTTATTTTCATCGGATTCACTTCCCTTCTGGATCCGGCCAAACTATCCAGGTATTAAGGGATTATTATGCGATGTCCAAAAGCCTTACAGTTCACCTTCTCTATCGTTCGCCTTCACCCCTTACAGAACATCAAATAAATAACGCATTAGCGAACTATGGAGCTCATCTGACCACATCTTTTAATTTGCATTGTATCGTCGACGGGTGGTTTGGTAAATACCGATCGTGTAACCACGTAAGCAAACTGATACGCTCTTCAATAAAACCCGCCATAATAGTCACTCGTGTTCCGGACCATGCTGTAACTGCAATCTCCCTAAAAGATAAATTCAGCTCATATCAAATAAAGGTAATCCTTGAATTACACGAAACGGCCATTCCCCACATGGTCTATCAAGCTCAAAGTAGAAATGTGAAGGCATTCCTGAGTCTAAGGAGGGAAAGAAGAATATTTCGCAAAGTAGACGGAATACTATGCACGGCTTACCCGCAGTTGGCAATTCTAGACGAGAAATTTCCACATCATGCACCAGCCATTGTATTGCCAAACAGTTATGATCCGGCTTTCTTCCAACTTGTGCCTATTAGAAATAGGAAGACTAAAAAGAACACCTTTCATGTGCGATATGCGGGTACATTTCAGGCATGGAAGAATATCCCTGTCACGATTGAGGCCCTGAAGTTCCTTCCCGAGAACGTCGTTCTAGATATAGCCGGCGGTAAACTTGGAGCTGATGAAACTACTAAAAAAATGCTCACTAAGCAAAGTCAAATTCATGGGGTTCATAACAGGATGAATTATTTCGGATTTCTACCGCCGAAAAAAGTTTCTTCGTTCCTCACAGAAGCTGATTGCTTGATTCTGCCGTTAGGCAATAATGTGCAGTCTTGTTTTTTTACTTCGCCTATTAAATTATTCGAATATGCTGCGAGCAACGTTCCTATGGTGATCACACGTCAGCCAACTACCTCGAGTTTGATTGAAGATGGGGTTCATGCGCTTATGGTTCCACCAGATTCGCCGCAGGATTTAGCCAAAGCGGTTCAATGCATTATGAGTAATTACACCTTTGGACAAAAACTCGCGTATAATGCCAAAAAATGGGTTACTCAATACTCCACAGATGCTCGGGTTCTTAAGTATAGAGGCTTCCTTGAAAAACTGATGAGTAGAAAATGAATGCCTACGGCAATTATCCCGATCTTGGTAAAGTCAAGAGTATTCTTGTGATAAAATTGCGACATCATGGCGATGTTCTATTGACTTCACCGGTATTCAGCATATTGAGGAAAAGACTCCCGAATACGAAGATATTTGCATATATCTATCAAGAGACCTTACCGATGCTTGAAGGACATCCTGCAATAGATGGATTTCATTTGTGTGACAGTAAATGGAAATCGCTTTCCCTTTTCCAGAGGGTTTTAAACGAGATATATCTGATTCGGCAGATAAGAGAAAATCGTTTTGATATGATAATTAACTTGACCGATTGTGATAGGGGAGACTTTGTGGCATTAGTATCACGCGCAAGATATCGTGTAGGCTTAGCTCCTGAGAGGAGAGTGTTTAGGTGTAGACCGAATGTTTACACGCACATCGTAAAGCGCTGTCAGAAACCCAGACATATGGTGGAGCAGAACATTGATACGCTGAGAAGAGTTGGAATTTTTCCATCGATTAACGAGCGTGACTTATTCATATATATTCCGCAATTCGCTCGAGCAAGTATTGATAGATACTTGCAAAATGCACATCTAAATAGGCACGGGTACATTCTCATACATCCCACATCGCGCTGGCTGTTTAAGTGTTGGCCAGCGGAAAAGGCGGCTGAATTGATTCAACAATTAAATAGGATGGGACACCGTATTGTGCTTTCATCTGCACCGGATAAAAGCGAGTTAACGGTGATTGATCACGTTATATCCCTATGTCCTGATATTCCAATCCTTAATCTTGCTGGCAAACTCTCTCTGAAAGAGCTTGCCGCTTTAATTCAAACTTGCGGTTGCCTCGTTTCTATCGATTCGGTCCCTATGCATATTGCGAGCGCTTTAAAGGTGCCTACAGTAGCACTCTTCGGCCCGTCATCAGAAGAAGCATGGGGACCATGGAAAAATCCCCATGCATGCGTGATTGCAAAAAACCTCTCATGCCGTCCTTGCAATCTAGATGGCTGCGGTGGAAGCAAAGTTTGTGATTGCTTGGAACAATTGCCGGTTGGCAGGGTACTAAATGAAGTCATAGGATTATTACAGAAGCAGCAGCACGTAATCTCTAAACAATAAGGATCTAAGTTCGAAAATTGGATCATAACTTATCCTGATATATTTTGTCTGTAATCTTAATGATTTTATTAAACATTATGTCAACTGTAAAAGCTTTTAATACTAACTGACGTCCAGCCTCCCCAAGCTTATGGCCCAGATCACGATCCTTGAGCAAGGAGATAATCCCGTTAGCTACTGCATCAGGATCATTTGTTTTGACCAGAATTCCAGTTTTTCCATGTTGAATGACCTCAGATATACAACCTGCCTCAGTAGCAACTACTGGCTTAGACATAGCGAGATATTGCAAGACAGCCTGAGGAATGCCCTCTGCCTTGTCGGAAGTAATGACACAGACATCTGAGATAGACAATATTTCAGGAATGTCATTTCGATAACCGGTCATAATAACCGAACTGCTTAATCGTATCCTGTCAATACAATCCTCTATCCTTTTCCAACCAGGCCCATCTCCAACTATCAAAATCTTTAGATCCCTAAATCTCTTTCTAACCTTTTGGCAAGCCTCTAAAAATACCTCATGCCTTTTCCAGCTTCTAAGGACTGCGACCATGGAGACAACAGGCTGTCCATTATGTATCCTGAATTCATCCATGAGGTATCTGCCCGTTAATCGGTAGTCAAATCTGTTAAGATCAACGCCGGTCGGAACGGAAAAAATTTTGTCAGATGATGCCATTCTCTCTCTGATCAGCTGCTGGCGGATAGCTTCTCCAGTAGTTATTACGGCGTCTGGTATTCGATAAACGATATTCAGAAAATGGGTTTGTATCGGGACAGAAAGATGCCGGGTGCGAATAATAACCGGGACCCCGGAGAGTTTTGCGGCTATTGAGGCTACCCAGCTATCCACAGAACTGTGGGTATTAACAACCTGAAATCTTTGCTCCCTCATGATCTTTACTAATGAAAAAAGTGCTATCAGGTCGTAGGCATGTCTGATTGGGCGTTTGATAATAGGAATACCAGCGGCCGGGGCCCTTTCCGCAATTTGACTGCCAGGAACACAAAGTATAGTTACGTTGTGGCCTGCCTTGATAAACTCCTGGCTTTCGAGCAAGATTCTCATCTCTTGCCCACCCCATCCACGTGACCACTCTGTATGTAATATTTTATAGGTTCTCATCCTATAGTGACTGGGGACAGAAAGAGGGCTCGGTCCTCGTTACCGTTACAAACGTTGGTTGAAGAACTCGAACATTCAGTTGCATGAAAAAACGATACACCTTCCAGCCGTAGGGGGTTAAAAATAACGGTTTCTTGGTCATCATTGTAGGCTTGTAGTCCGTATCAAGAAGGTCTGCCACACGCTTGCGGAGGCCAGCATTGCAGAACCCGTTTGGGCGGTCAAGCCTATGTCTTCAAGGGCCCATACCTCGAAAGATATCCTTTCAAATATGGAGGCCAAACAATCAAGCAGTAATTGCTTTGTATTAAAGCTAACAACAATGACGGAGATGTCCAATTAATCCTCTTTACTGTCTTTGCCTCATCGATAAACATAATTGGTATGCCATCCTTGTGATCTCATATGAAGGCCTATATTTATGACGTATCATCGCATCTCTTTCCAAAGCACGCGATGCATTCAAGGCCAGCCTTGGGGACCCTATTTTCTGCTCCATATGGACCGCTTATTACCTGTAATGATTTACATCTTATTCGGTGCTTAATCAATAACTATTTGAGGCAGGGGCGGACATTCCATCTCCCGTGTTTCAGGGCCCTCATTCTCGTCGTTGCACACAGAGGCATTCTCTGTGCCTATCCGGACAAGGTCCCATGTCGCCTTCTTACCTCCTCGTGCTCTTGTTTTGCCCTTCCCAACTTCTCAACTTGACATCCTTGCATACTCGTAATAGTCTTTTCATAAGTACCTCTTCCTCTTAAATGGTTTTTAACGAGTGAAAGCTACAGCAATCTTAGGAGCCGCTATCCTAAATTTCAAGCAACTTCAGCACATATACGGGGGAGAATAACTACAGAGAATTAATTATTAAGATTATTGAATCACGGTTACATGCTTTATTTCAAGGAGGAAATCACCTGGAAAGATTGTCCTTGTTCGAAAATAGTGACGAATAGGTGAATTTTTTATTTAAGATATAATTATGATTAAAGGTGGACTGAGAGAATCATATTTTCTAGCGTTTTCGTTCTTATTATAATCGGTGTTGTCTTATCTAGAGTTGATGTATCTTTTTTTGAAGGCTTTTATGTGCGAGAGGATGCGTTTACAGAAGTGCATAGAATCGTTGCTCTTCTGTCTGGGGCATTTTTATGCTTCTATAGGACTTTCAAATGAAAATCTCAGAGAGGCTTCAGTTTTCTTTTAGGAATGGTTCTTATGGGGCTTGTCTTTGTCTTCGGTGCAGGGGAGGAGATTTCTTGGGGGCAAAGAATTCTTGAATTTTTTGTCAAGCATAACGCTCAAAGGGAAATAAATATCCATAATTTGATTGTTAACGGAAAGAAAATTAATAAAATTATTTTTGGAACCTCATTGGGGGTTTGTATTGGTGCTTATTTTTTAATCCTTCCTATAGTCTATACAAAAATTGATGGAATTAAACATTTGGTTAACCGTTTTGCCATCCCTATTCCTAGAGTTTTTCATATCATAAGTTATATTATTCTTATAATTTTAGTCTCAATGGTGGATTCTTCAAGAAAAGGAGAGTTATTAGAATTCGGCGGTTGTTGGATATTTTTGCTTATGATCTTTAATCCTTATAACAGAGAAATTTTTAAAGAATAATTTCAAAGGGTTCCAAAATCTTTTGAGTCTTAGACGGAAAACGGCAAATACAATTTCAAAAATAACACCTCTATCCATTTCTGATTCAATGCTCAACTGGACACTAGAAAAGAAATTCTTTACCTTAAATATTTTGACGATTCTGTTTTCATGCGGGAAATTGAGGTTTAGGCGTCCGAGATTCCCCTGCAGCATGGCATCTGGGACTATCGGGTAGATCCTAAGAATCATGCAAATCAGTAGATGGACTATTATAATTCTATCTCTTGCCACTTTCCTATTCCACGCCTGGCCGATGTGGCGTTGGCGCTCTTCTGTTCATCAGAAACCTATGACATTCTCTGTTTCTCTTCCATCCATTTCGGATGATAACCACCCTGTGTTCATAGCCGAGGAGTTCATTGCCCCCAGCCTTAAGGGTAAGGTGGCGCATGCTAGTTCAATCTGTGAGTTGTCAGATGGAAGGCTTGCTGCGGTTTGGTACGCTGGCTCAAGAGAAGGCGCCAAAGATGTAGCCATATATTTCGCAATGCGTGGTCCTGGAGAACGCATGTCTTGGACCAAACCGCGGGTGATTGTAAATCGAGACTCTGCCACAAAAGAGTTGCAAAGATTTGTTAAAAAAGTTGGAAACTCGATCATTTTTGCAGACTCTGAAGACCGGATTTGGCTAATTTACGTTACAATCAGTGTTGGGGGATGGTCTGGTAGTTCTCTCAATGTAAAGATTTCAGATGATGGTGGGATGACCTGGACCCAGAGCCAAAGACTAACTCTCAGCCCATTTTTTAATGTTAGTGAACTCGTTAGGAATAATCCCCTGCCCATGAAAGATGGTGGTTTTGGTATACCAATTTATCATGAATGCTTGGGGAAGTTTCCAGAAATGCTATGGATTCGGGTGGGAAACGCAGATCAGAGAATTACTTTTAAAAAAACCCGAATGGTTGGTGGGCGGATGTTCATCCAGCCCTCCGTTGTGGTTTATGACTCGCATTCTGCGACGGCCTTTTATCGGAATTGTTCCGATGACAGAGTCGTGGGAATGGCTTTTACAAGCGACATTGGCGCGAGATGGTCTAAGCCACGTAAGCTTGGTCTGCCTAACTCTGACTCTGCGCTTAATGCCTTGCTGCTATCCGAAGGGCAACTCTTGTTGGCCTTCAATGATAGCAAGCGAACCCGCGATAATTTAAGCCTTGCGGTTTCCCCTGACGGTGGTGCTAACTGGATGCGCATTGCGGAAATCGAAAACAACCCAGGAGAGGAGTTCTCCTACCCGTACATGATACGAAGCTCGGATGGACGAATTCATCTCGTTTACACCTGGCGCAGGAAACGGATCAAGCAGGTGGTATTTAATGAGAATTGGATCAACGCCAAAATAAAAAAGGCTTCAAAGTGATTACATTTGCCTTCTCCTTTTTTTTCCCTTTCCTCCTTGTTATGTACACAGCACAATCCGCCGGAAGACTATTGGGCAAAAGCCCGTGCGGTTGTCGGCCGACATTAGTGCTTGGCACCCTTTCGGCCCTTATCGTTTTCATCCCGCTGGGGGGGCTTCCTCTGGCTCGTTGGCTATACGGGATAAACGCCAACTTCAGCATTCCTCTGACGGCTCTAGTATTCAGCAAAGTTTGGGAGAGTGCCTCACACATCAGACTACTTGATAGGAAAGCGCTTCTGAGTTCTTGTATATTTGGTCTAACTGCTGGCCTAGCGCTCTATCCAATGGCACTGGGACTTGGCACATTTGACCCCTACAGGTTTGGCTGGAGCTTCTCTTGGCTCTTTGTGCTTCTGACGGTTATTACGATTGTATTGCTATTTACGAAAAATGTCTTCGGGATAATACTCCTAGCCTGTATTTTGGGCTATGACTTGCAGGTACTGGAGTCACCAAACCTGTGGGACTACCTTGTTGATCCATTTCTTGCGCTCACTTCAGGCGTTGTGTTAGGCCACTGGTTGATACGGAAAATCTGTGGGAGTTGGCAACCTACAACAAATGATTTACCCACGCGGGACTGACCTATGATTCCAGGCTCATGGCTCCCCTGGGCAAATAATTATAGACCGAGACAAAGCTATAACCATGAAAAAAATTATTGATATCTACATCTTTAAGGAGATAATTCCTAATTTTATTACCAGCCTTATTGTGTTTACCTTTCTTGTGCTTGCTGGCAGGATATTAAAGCTAACCGAATGGATGGTTAATCATGGAATACGGCTCTCACAGGTTCTGTTAATAGCCCTCTATACAATACCCTATGTGCTTTTTTATACTTTACCCATGGCAACCCTTTTGGCCTCCGTGATCGCCTTTTCAAGACTCAATGAAGACAATGAGATAATCGCCCTAAAGTCATCCGGAATCAGTCTATGTCAGATACTGCCCCCAGTAGTGGCCTTTTCCATAATCAGCTATGTTTTTGCCTCCTGTATAGCCATCTATCTCATCCCTGTTAGCAGATATTCTACCTCGAGGCTCCTCTTTGAGGTGGCCCATTCGAATACAAGTATCGGGATCAAGCAAGCTATATTCAATGACAGTATCCCCAATGTGGTGCTATATGCCAATCACATATCGACTAAAGACCAAGTTATGGAAGGGGTGTTTATATTTGATGAGAGGGATCCAAGTGTTTCCAACACCATTATTGCGCGCCAAGGAAGGATAAGTTCAAATCCAAAACAGATGTCTATCAATCTGCATCTCAATGATGGATCTATTTTTGTGGTAAGTAAGGACTTTGATTCATCAATGATGCGATTTGAATCCTACGACCTGAGTATAGAGCTTTCTGACATAGTGAATAAATTCTCCTCACTGAAGAAAAGCAGAAAGGAGATGTCCATATCTGAGCTCAGGCACGAACTTAAAAAAACCGAAAAAGGCACAGTCAAGCGCAATGAATTAGCTATGGAATTACAGAGGAAGTTCAGCCTTCCTTTTGCCTGTTTGCTTTTGGGCCTTATTGGTCTCCCTCTCGGTTTAATGATGAAAACAAAGGGAAGATCTTGGGGGATTTCCCTTAGTATCGTTGTTTTCATAATTTACTATGTTTTGCTAACAGGAGCAGATAGTTTAGGGAAAACAGGTAAATTAGATCCTCTCCTGGCTATGTGGGTACCAAACATGGTTTTGGCGGCTGCTACACTTATACTGTTCTGGCAGAAAGCGCGTGATAGATAACTATTTTTTAAGGACCTTTGCATTGGGTCGATTGCATGTATTTTACTATCTCTTGGATTAACGGCACTATCGCGGTAGGACGGGCAGTTACGGGACTGCCGCTGCCCAGACCCTGGCGCGCTGCCCGCATCGGGCCCTTCAGATATACCCGCCTCCACAGTGAGCAAAAACCAGCTACCCTCACCAGTCGCCGTGTCGGAATCTAGCCTAATTCCTCAATCCGAATCCTGTCATCCTCAATACATGGTAGTTTTCTTATACCCCGCCACAACCTAAGGAAATAGGGCTGCATCCTTAATACGTGTGAATTTTTGAGTCGTGAACAATATGGGTTACTTTACAGTTTGGAATATTCAGCAGTTCTATGATAGTATCCAATTGCATCGAATTTCCCCTCCGGCAAGTTTCATCGCGTAAGAACCTTACCACATACGGTTAGAATTTGATGCACTTTCTTAGCTTATTGTATTTAGGTATACTTTTGCACCGAAACCAACTCATTCCAACTTTTTACGAAAGAACCGAAAATTATAGCGAGAAAGATCACTTTAAGTGAGCCGCTTAGGTGAATAGGCGAACCATGACTCAAAAATCCTTGAATGGCAAAAACATCCTCCACGCACAGGAAGAGATAGGCAAATGAGACCTCGTATCAATGACGGTGACAAAATCCTCATTATCAAACTTGGTTCTATTGGTGATGTTGTGCACACGATTCCAGCCCTTGTGGCTCTTCGCACCCAATTCCGTCACTCTTATATTGGATGGTTGGTCGAACAGAGGTCATCAGATCTTATCACAGCTCATCCTTTACTGGATAAGGCGTTTATTTTTCAACGGACAATACGTCATGTCTGGCCAACCATAAAAGAGATACGGGAACAGCAATTTCAATGGGCTATTGATTTTCAAGGAACGTATAAGAGTCAGTTCCTTTCATTATTGAGTGGAAGTCAATACCGTGTAGGCTATGATAAAATCCGAGAATACTGTCCTTTGATATATAACCTCAGAATCCCTTTAAGTACCATGGACAAGCACGCTGTTGATCGGAACATTGAACTTATCCAGGCAATAGGGAGAAATTCTCAAGAGACAATCCAATTTTCCATTCCCATTAACGATCGCGAAAAACAAAATGTCTTATCTTTCCTGGGGACAAAACATATTCAAAAATACTGTGCGATTTCGGCTACAGCAGGTAAACAGGCTAACCGATGGGAGCCTTTAAAATTTTCTAATCTGGCGGATACTATTGTCAAACGATGGAATTTACCGGTCATATTCATCGGTCATCAAGATGACTATTGCACTAACCAAAAAATAATCTCCACGACTCATCGAAAAAATATATTTAACTTTGCTGGTGTTTTCACCTTGAAGGAGACCGCTTATTTACTTTCTCAAGCGAAATTTACTGTATGTGGCGATACAGGGCCCATGCATTTAAGTGTCGCTATGCAATGTCCGGTCATTGCCCTATTTGGCGGATCCAATCCCCAAAGAACTGGCCCTTATCAGGGGAAATCCATGATTATTCGCCATCCAACACCTTGCGCTCCGTGCTACAAAAGACAATGCCTCAATAACGTTTGTTTAAAAAATATTACCGTAGAGGAGGTAATAAACGCATGTCAATCAATGCTAAATCTTTAATAAGTTGGACAATACTATAACATACCATGTTGCGTTCTTTTGCATTGTAGCTGGCAACAATGGTAGAGATTCCAATTAGTCCGCTTCTATTTTTTTTGCCTCATCTATAAGCATAATTGGTATATCATCCTTGATCTCATATAAGAGCTTACAATTATCACATATAAGCCCGTTGCCTGATGCATTCAGGTAGATATCACCTTTACACTTTGGGCATACCAAGATGTCCAGCAGCTCCTTGCTGATAGCCATATCTATACCCTCCTCATGTAGATTAATGTCCATTGAAAATTTCCCTTTGCATCCTTCACGTTACCTATCCTGTTCTAAGATCCATTGCACAGCCCTTAACAGGTCCTCTGCCACAAAGATGGGTTTTATCTTTTTACTAGGCACAACGTACTCTAAATCTCCCTTGCCATAACCGGTTAATACCAGGATTCCAGGTAGGTTTGCATTATGTGCAAATTCTATATCAAGCCACCGGTCGCCGATTACGTATGATCTTTTCATATCTATAGATAATTCAGATCTAGCTTTTTTAATAAGGCCTATACCTGGTTTTCTGCAACTGCAGTCCCTGCTATATTCAGGCAAAACCCCATCTGGATGGTGAGGGCAGAAGTAAATCTCATCCACATATGCATTATCCTTGGCCAATTCCCTTTTCATCATCTCGTTTGTCTCTTCTACCAGTTTTATAGGAAAATAGCCTCTGGCCACACCTGACTGATTAGAAGTCACTACCACAATATAGTTATTCTTGTTTAAAAGGGACATAGCCTTCCCTACACCAGGCAAAAGTATAAAACGGCTTATATGGTTTATATAACCAAGTTGCTCATTGATGGTTCCGTCTCTATCCAAAAATACCGCTGGCCTCACACTGCAATCCCTCTCTTTAGGTCTTCCATCTCCTCCCAGACCTCTCCCGGGTCAATGGACAACATACACCCATGATTGAATGGGCATACTTCTTTTAAGCAGGGGCTGCAATCTATACTATGCCTCACTATTCTGGCATTTCCACTCACCGGACCGGTGGTAACAGGATCAGTTGGGCCAAAAATAGCTACCATAGGTATATTAAAGGCAGCAGCTACATGCATGAGCCCACTATCATTGGTTAAAAAGAGGTTACATCTCTTGATCAATGCCATAGCCTGACCCAATGTAGTTAGTCCACAGAGATTGGCTGGATTGGTATGCATATAGCCAGATACCCTAGCACCTAGCTCTGTCTCGGAAAAAGAACCGAATAGTAATACCTTGGCACCCCACCTCTCGGCCACCCAATCACCAATAATAGCAAACCTATCCTCTGGCCATCTCTTGGCTGATCCATATACGGCACCTGGATTGATTCCTACAACAAAAAAATTATCCTCTATACCCATTGAAGATAACATTAAAGAGGTCGACTCAATATCCTCATCATTAAGGTATAGGATTGGTTCCCTCTCTTCAACGTGCCAACCCATCGCCTCTATGAGCCCGAGAAAATATTCAACTTGATGAGCTGAGAGAATATCGCGATCTCTTATAACCTTATGGGTCAAAAAAAACCCTCTCCCGTCTGTATCGTAACCGACTCTATATCTAACCCTCCCCATAGAGGCCAGAAAAGCGGCCTCAAAGGCATTTTGAAACAGAACAGCCAGATCAAATCTTTCACCCCTAAGCCAAGCTATGATCCTTGTCAATTCTCTAAACAAACTAAAGAAACCTTTACCTTTGTCCATACTCATTGCGCTATCCACAGCAGGGTGATTCTCTAAGAGCGGAATAACCCAGGGATTAGCCAAAACTGTTATCCGAGCATGAGGAAAATGTTTTTTGATTGCCATCAAGGAAGGCATCATCATCACTGTATCACCCACCCAATTAGTAGACCTAACCAGTATCTTACTAATCCCTTCAGTTGAAATTTTATGCCTGGATCTGACCTTCATTTTTCTAATTAGGACGCAGATTTTCGCTGATACACGCAGAAAATTATTTTCTCAAATTATCAAATGCCTTACGTTTAACTTCTAGTTTAGTGCCAAAATTAAGCTAAAGTCCAACTTCAATATCGGTTGCTTTTAGATAGTTTAATAACTGTGCTTCATTTTCTTCTGTTAATCGTCTTGCTGCTTTTATCTCAACAATTACCTTATTATCAACCAGTATGTCAGTATAGTATTCACCTATAACTTAACCTTCATAGAATACCTTTATTGTACACTGAGAGACACCAGGAATACCCTTCTTCTTAAATTCTATCATCATTGCATTCTCGTAGATCTTTTCAAGAAAGCCATAACCAAGTTTATTGTAAACCCTATAGAAGATTTCAATAATCTTTTCTGTTAATTCTTTATACTTGAAATCTTGATAATCTGCGTTCATCTGCGTCCGAATGTGTCTTGGTGACTTAGTGGCTGGATGTTATCTTAGATTTAATAATGCCCTGTCTGATGATATCAAAAAAGGTATCGCTTCCAGAAGCGAACCCTATCCTGATTGTTAAGATAGCAATATCCAAATCAACACCAATCTTACCATCAATCCTGACCCAGTCTTTTTCTGTGGTCAATAAAAAATCGCCACCTGATCTTCTCTTCTGGGAGGCAAGCTCTTCAATCTCTGCTTTGGCAAAAGAGTGGTGGTCAGAAAAAGCCTTAAAGTGGATGATATGGGCCCCAAGACTTTTTACCATTTCCAAAAAATCATCTGGATTAGCCAGCCCTGCAAAGGCCACCACCTTTTTCCCTGCCAAAATGCCTGGAGGATGGGTTTTACCAACAATAGGGAATATAACCTGATCAGGGAAATGTCCGCACCGAAAGATCGGCCTCCCGGGAAAATCTCGGTGCAAGAAATCGGCAAGATCATCTCCAGGATGCTCATCTGTGCATCTGGTGACAGTAATAAGATCCGCTCTTTGTATCTGCTCAACAGGCTCCCTCAAAGGGCCGAGGGGTAATAACGATCTGTTTCCAAATTGCCTTTTAGCATCTAAAAGAAGAATATTCAAATCCCTCTGTAGTGACAAATGCTGATACCCATCATCTAATAGCAGTAACTCCGAATTAAATAGCTTTAAGGCCAGATGCCCGATCCTGTGTCTTTTTTTTGATACTAGTACAGGTACAGAGGGGAGTTTTTTGGCCAATAAAAATGGCTCATCTCCTGCCGCATCGACAGATGCCAATACCTTTTTTCCATCAGAGACAACAATTGTGCTACGGTTTCTCCTTCCTTTATAACCTCTCGAAAGGATAACCGCCTTGAATCCATTTTTACCTGCCCACTCGGCAAGCATGGCAACAAATGGCGTTTTACCCGTACCCCCTGTCGTTATGTTTCCTACGCTCACAACATAAGCGGGAAGGGACTTAGCACTCAAAAGGCCAACCTTGTAGGCAATGAGCCTAAGCTGGATAGCAACGCCATATACAAAGGAAATAGACCTTAGCAAGAATGCGACAGCATTTCTTTGCCTCTTTGCATGAATAGCTGACCAATCAACCCTCTTCATCTTGGTTATTCGTCACTCCTTGCTGCTTACTGCCTACTGTTCCAGGTAAGGTTTAAGAATTCCTATTACCCTCTCAAGGGCTCCCTGATTTTGCTCCACAAATCGCTTAGCCCTTTCCCCCATCTGCTCTCTCTTGTTTTTTTTGCCCAAGAGCTCTACCATAGCATGAAGTAATTCCGACTCATCAGCAACCATTTTACCGCCCCCGCATTTGATCAATAATTGGGACATAGCGGCAAAATTATACGTATAGGGACCAAAAAGGACAGGCATGCCAAAAAATGCGGGTTCTAAAACATTATGACCTCCTATCGAGGCGAGGCTTCCCCCTACAAAGGCAACATCAGCTAAGCCATAAACCTGGCCTAATTCACCAAGTGTATTAAGAATGAAAACATTGTATTCTTGGTTTTCTGCAGGCAATTCAGTTCTTCTGATAGCCCTGAATCCAAGATCTCTGGCAAGATAGTAAACCTCATCAAATCTATGAGCCTCTCTCGGGCCAATTATGAGAGAAAGATCTGGAAATGATTTAAGAAGTTCATCAAATACATTAAATATGATCTTTTCTTCAGGACGATGGGTGCTTCCTGCTACCCATATTAGTCCATTTTTCCGGTTCAAAAGCTTAAGCCATCTATTGCGTTCTCTGTCATCAAGGGGCCTCCATTTCCTATCAAACTTAATGTTTCCAGTAACCTTTACCTTATCTGGAGAAATCCCTCCCCTAATAATACGATTTTTATCGAGTTCTGTTTGCATTAGAAATAATTCTAAGGACCTTAGCATTCTCTTGACAAAAAATCGCCACCTTATATAGGATCTCCCGGTGCGAGGGGAAACCCTCCCGTTCACCAGGATTGTTTTGATCGCTCTTTTTTTTAGGGATGAGATTAACCCTGGCCAGATGTCTGTCTCCACCAAAATATAAATAGCTGGATTAATATTTTTTATCATCCTCCTCACTGACCACCAGAAATCAAGAGGCATTGGTAACAAGTAGTCAATTTTACCTCTCAGCCTTTCTCTTGCTATCTCTAAGCCTGTAGCTGTTTTAACGGAAAAAACAATCTCCCTTGATGGATACCTGTTTCTTAACGCCTCAAGTAAGGGAATGGCAGATAGGAGTTCACCTACTGAAAGGGCATGCACCCATAGCCTACCAACTTCTGACTCTCCAAGATTTGGAAGGTTCAGACCCAACCTTTCTTTAAAACGACCTTTATTTACTAAAAGATAAGGAGGAAGAGAAAAAATAAGGATAATAGTGGCTAACACATGGTAAAGGATAAGCATTTTGCTGGTTGTTGGTTTCTCCTTGCTCGTTACTCACTTTTAGTTTCTGGTTTCTGGCTGACGCGTAACGAATAATAGGCAACAAGTAACATCATTTTCTAAACCCTCACAGGCAGCTCGATTATAAACTTTGTACCCTTTGGTGCGTTGTCCTCAACCCTTATAAAACCATTATGATCGCTGATTATCCTTTTAACAATGGCAAGACCCAATCCCGTACCAGACTTCTTTGTAGAAAAATATGGTTCAAAAAGATGCTCCTTATCCTCATTGGATATGCCAGTGCCGGTATCAGCAACCTCAATGGTAACAATCTTCGCTACCTTGTCATAAAAGAGTTTGATGCTAATCCTTCCTTTGCCAGGGATACCTGCTACGGCATTATCCAAAAGATTAATCATCACACGCTTTATCTGTTCTTTATCAAGTCTAAATATAGGGATATCATCATTGTCAATAAAGTCGAATTTTATATCTTTATGGGCATCTTTATACAATAAAACTGCATCCTCAATTATCTGTCTTACATTATCCGGTACCGGTCTAGGAGCTGGCATGCGAGCAAAATTGGAAAATTCATCTACCAGCACCTTCAACTCTTCAACATTGTCTATTATCAATCTGGTGCATTCATCAAAAACGGTTCCATCTTCTTTTGCTAAACGTTTACCATACTTTCTTCTCAACCTTTGTGCTGAAAGCTGGATTGGGGTCAATGGATTCTTTACCTCATGGGCGATACGTCTGGCTACCTCTCTCCACGCGGCCACCCTCTCTACCCTTTCTAATTCTGTCAAATCCTCAAATACCGCAACTAATCCAAGGTAATTATCCTGATCATCCCTCAAGATATTCAACGAGACAAGCAACTTTAAGGAACTCCCTCGTATGGTGATGCCTATCTCTTTCTGGATAAACTCCTTTTTAGAAGGATCCTTTTCTGCTACAAATCCGCTGATAATTGACCGATATTTAGGGCCTAGAACATTTTTATAATGTTGCCCTATTATTTCCTGAGCAGAAATATTGAGCATTCTCTCTGCAGACTTATTTATTGTTGAAATCACCCCTCGAGAATCTGCAGATACAACACCAGCAGCCACACTTTCTAAGATAGTCTCTATATAGAGACGCCGCCGATCTAATTCCTTATAACTATTGATCAAATCCCTATTAACCGAATCAAGTTCTCTTTTGCCTTCCCTAAGATCCTTTGTCATCCTGTTGAATGAATCCACAAGAACGCCCATCTCATCTTTGGATTCCAAATTAATACGAAAGCTATAATCACCAGAGGCGATCTTGTTAGTACCCTTAGCCAGTTCCTCTATCGGGACTGTAATCCCTTTCGAGAGATAAAAACCAAACCAAATAGCCGAAAAGATGACTAACAGTGTAACAATTGACAGAAAGATCAAATGGAAGAGCTTGATAGGTCTCTTGAGCATCTTTAATTGTCTATAGCCTTGCAGGCCCTTGTTAATGGTTTCCAGCCTAGCCAGAATCACTCCCGGGATAAATCTGGAAACAACAATCGCCCCTACCTGGGCCTTTGTCTCGGTTCGTGAAAATATGGGTATAACGCCCCTGACTAAATCTCCATGCGAGGAGGTCTGAATAACCTTCATATCAGTTGAATCTTTGAAACTCTTGCGCAGCTCATCAATGCTCAGATCCTTAAACGGCTTTAGATCAACCCTACTGTCATAAGAGGCAGCCCTTGGAAGTAACTTTGATGAAAAGACCTGAATAGCGGCAAGATTGTATTCCTTTCTTTTTTCCTCTATAAATGCCCGCAATTCATCTTCCATGGATACCAGCATAAACCCTTCATGGGTAATTACGGAACTTAGGCTATTGCCAAAGGCCAGGGACTCATCTGCAATTCTGTTATAATAGTCCTGACCTACCTCCAAAGATTTTTGAAGAGACTGTTCAACCTGAAGTCTAAACCAATGTTCAATAGACAGAGAGATAAATTGCACTGAAACAAAAAAGATGATTATGGTTGGCAAAAGAGAGAGGATTACAAAGGCAGAAACGAGCTTAGCCCTAAGACCAGAGCCCATTAACTTCCTTTTTCTCTCAAAGACCAGCTTGACCAGGTTTCTCATGGTCAAATAGAGGAGAAGCAGCAGTAGAATTACATTAATATTTATTAATGCAAAGATCAGGATGCTGTCGGCGATTGGTAACTCAATACCAAGATCCAATATCTTGGTTCCCAGATAGGTAAGGAGGATAATAGTCGGTAGTATAATGCCTATTATAATTATTTCTCGCTTGCGCCGCTTTAGGTCTGCCTTTTTCGCATCTAAATACTTTTTCATTAGTGTTAATACCTAAATATAACGGAATACCAGTCTGTCTCAAAATCCCATAAGGATAGAAAGAAAAAGACGTAGTTTAGATAAAAAGGCAATTCGATCTTGTCAAGCTCTGCCTTCATTCGTAGTTGATAATGGATTCCTCTTTTAAGCTTATCAAGCCTGACCACCTTTAGGGCAACTACCTCAGCCATTAATTTTTTGGCCTCATCAAAGTCCTTAGTTTTTACCTTCTTCTTGTTATGTTCTGGCAAAAAGAGGTTAAATTCGTTTTTCAAGGTGTTGTATTCTACGTTGTGCGTTAAGTTAATATCTGCTACCTTGTGATCAAACCATGCATTCCTAACCTCATATAGCTTGACGATAAAAGTAAACTTGGTTGAAATCCCATTCAAGATAGCCTTGTTCATTTCTCCAGTAAAACAATCTCTTACATTGAAATAAACAAGTAAATGATCCCGGGTATTAGTAACAATTATATCTGATAGACGAGTCTCTCTTGCCAAAGAAAGTTTAGGAGAGATATAGAAAAGAAGAAAGATAACCAAAGCACAATGAACACCCTTCCTTGACATAATTATCTGAAACCTGATCTTATGCTGATGCTACAAAGGCAGAGCCATCCATCACCTTCTTTGGCAAAGGCCCCCCTTTGCCCTCTGCTAAAGGTACAATAATGTAAGATAATTTGAGAGGCTGTTAATAGCTATCTCATAAAAATATTGGGAATATCATAGGAAAAAGGAGGGATGATTGCAAGATTTAATAAAAGGGACTCATTTTGAATTACGAATTTAGGAATCGGGAATAGTAGCGCAAACACTAAAGACCTCTTCGCTGTCTGCTGCATACCACTTAATGTTTTAGGCAGGCGCTGGATCAACGGCATCAAAGGATGGTATCTTGACCTGAATCTTACCGCACTCTTCTTTGTTCTTAAATCGTACCTCCTCCCAGCACTTATCTTGTGCCATGAATTTCTTAAGCAGTTTCTGGTTTAAAGAATGCCCTGATCTTTCTACCACAAAATGTCCAATTACTATGTGCCCGAGAATGGCCAAATCACCTATAAAATCAAGGATCTTATGCCTTACAAACTCGTTCTTATGCCTCAAACCCTCCTCATTCAGAACCCTGAATTCATCCATAACAATAGCGTTATCCAGCGATCCACCCTTTGCCAGCCCATTATTCCTCAATCTCTGAACGTCCCTCAAAAAACCAAATGTTCGTGCCCTGCTAATCTCTTGGATGAAGGTAGATTGGCAAAAGGATACCTCATAGGCCTGGTCTTTTATTAGAGGATGATCAAAGTCGATTTTATACGTTATCTTCAACTCATTGGAGGGATAGAGATGAACAGATCGATTCCCCTCTTTAACGTAGACCGATTTTTTTGCAAGGAGAAACCTCTTATAATTATTCTGTATGGTAACCCCGGCATTCCTTAGAAGAGAGACAAAAGGGGCAGAACTTCCATCCATAATAGGAACTTCTTCGGCATTAACCTGTACTAAGGCATTATCTATACCCATACCAAAAAAGGCAGCCATAAGATGCTCTATGGTGGAAACACTATACCCATTAAAACCGATAGTGGTGGCCATATTTGTCTCAATGACATTATCAAAAGAGGCCTTGACGCTACAATCAGGTGATATATCAACGCGTTCAAAGCATATACCACTGTTTGGTGGTGCAGGTTTGACCGTAAGTTTTACTTTTTTACCAGTGTGAAGACCTATTCCTGTGCAATTTATATCCTCTGCCACTGTCCGCTGTCTTAAATCCATAGCACTTCCTCGGAAAACAATCTCATTCGACCAGAAAATATTCTGAAGGCCATTTTTCTTCTGAGCAAATAATGTGCCATTGACTAAAAGGATTCTTCAAAACACCAGTCCAAATAATTAACTAATTGAAATTAATGATGATTATTGCAAGTAACCGTAACATTACTATCTGCTCCTTTATCTCATTACTGCGTCAATTTTAACACATGTTTTGTGTCTGTTTGATACACAATCTCACCTGCTTTTTTGCTTGTATTTATACAAGATTTAAATTTAATATCTACACTATGTTTCGGACGTACCGTTATCTTTTAGTAATACTGAGCTTCCTTATTATTGGTGGTTGCTATCCTTTCGTCAGAAAAGAGGTTAAGGAACCGGCCAAGGCCCTCAAGAAGGTGAGGTTTTTTTGGCCCGAATTCCATGACGACATGAGCATAGACTCCCTTGCGCTCGCTATTGAAATGAGCTTGCAATACCTGAATCGGTTGAATGATGATACGGTTTTCTCCTATGGTCCTGATACATTTACCGTTGGACATATCCAGAAGTCTTTGGGAACCTTCTTAGAGATCTTCAAGCAAAATCCGGATCTCAAGAAATTGCATAAAGAGTTAAAAGAAAAATTCTTCTTATATAAGGCAGCCGGTTATCGGGGAAACAAAAAGGTCCTTTTCACCGGCTATTTTGAGCCAATCCTTGATGGAAATCTTGAGCCCGATACTATATACAAGCACCCAATTTACAGAATGCCAGATGATCTATTAAGGCTTGATTTGGGGCTCTTCCGCCCTAAATATTCTGGGGAGCGAATTATGGCCAGAATAGATGCTCAGAGGCTTATCCCTTATTATACAAGGGGAGATATTGACGAAGGAAAGGTTCTAGAGGGAAGGGATCTCGAGATTGCGTGGCTACAAGATCCTCTCGAAATAGCCATATTACAGATTCAGGGTTCGGGTACCATAAAATTACCCAGTGGAGAGACGATCAGGGTTGGTTACAGTGCATCAAATGGGCATCCTTATAAGAGCATAGGCAGATATATGATAGATAAGGGATACATTAAAGATGAAGATTTATCCCTTCAGGCCATCCGATCTTATCTAAACGAGCATCCGGAGGTTAAAGAGGAGATATTAAATTATAATCCATCTTACGTCTTTTTCAGATTACTTGAGAACGGGCCCATCGGTAATATTGGAGTACCTTTGACACCCGGACGGTCTCTGGCCCTTGATGATAGATTGTTTCCAAAGGGGGCCCTGGTATATATCTGCTGCCAGAAACCTGTTGTGGAAAAAGATGGAAATATAGTTGGATGGACCCCTTTTTGCCGGTTTCTCTTGAATCAGGATACTGGAGGGGTTATAAAAGGTACAGGGCGGGCTGATCTTTTTTGGGGTAGTGACCCATATGCGGAGCTGGCTGCCGGTCACCTTAAACATGAAGGAGAGATATATTTTCTAGTGAAGAAACCAGATTCCTAAAAAATCTTAACTGCTTGGCCACAAAGACACCAAGGCACAAAGGAGAAAAATATGATTTTCATATTAACAAGAGATCATTCCACTTCAAATAAAACTTAGTGACTTCGTGCCTTTGTGGCATAAAAAACTTTAATACTAAATAGCAAATTTGGAAAAATCAGCAATCTGAAGAAAAAACTGATTCAGCCCCTTTAACATTCCAAGTCTATTTTCCCTTACCCTTCTATCTTCTGCCATGACCATTACCTGAGAAAAAAACTCGTCTACAGGCCCACTTAACCCGGCCAATGAATTCAAGGCCTCAAAGTAATTTTTTCTGTCTATCTCCTTTGTTACCTTATCTCTTACTAACTCAAATGACTTCCATAAATCTGCCTCACTCTTATTCTCAAAGAGATCAGGATCGACCCTATAAGTTACCTCAACGCCTTTCACTATATTCATGATCCGTTTGAAGGCCATAGCCAAGGGTTCAAAATCTTTAGAAAGGTCTCGAAACCTCTTGAGCGCTGCAATTCTTTCCTCTAATTGACTCAAAATATTAAAATCAATCGTAAGTACCGCCTCAATCAAATCCTGAGCAACATCTTCAGATAACAACAAATTTTTAAAGCGATCCCTTATAAAATTAAGGACTCTATCTACAACCTTTTCTGCCTCAAATGAAATCGCCTCATTCAGAATAGACACTGATTTCCTAACAAAATCCTGCAAAGAAATAGTAATTTTTTTATCTCTAATAAGCCTGATAATACCCAGGGCCTGCCGCCTGAGGGCATAGGGGTCGGCTGTTCCGGTAGCCTCAAGACCTGCCGCAAAACACCCTACAATGGTATCCATCCTATCGGCCAGACCAACAATTGATCCAATAAGAGATCCGGGAAGGTCAGATTCTGCCTGAGCAGGTAAATAATGGTCTGAAATAGCAAGGCAGACATCTTCCGGATGACCGTCGAGTCTGGCATATATCTCACCCATTACGCCCTGTAGGGATGGAAACTCCATGACCATCTCGGTAACCAGATCACATTTACATAATCTCGCTGCAAGCCTGACCTCATTCACCTTTTCTGGCGCTATCTGTTGGGTTAAGTATTCGGCCAAATTGGTAAAACGTTCTACCTTCGCAAATGAGGTCCCTAGCTCGGTATGATAGATAACCGCTTTTAGATCCTCAAGTCTATCCTCAAGGGGTCTTTTTCTGTCCTCTCTAAAAAAGAAATCCGCATCAGCCAACCTGGCCCTCAGGACTCTTTCGTGCCCTTTCCGAACAATGGACTCATCCCTTGCAATCGTATTGTTAACAGCCACAAAATTTGGCATTAACCGATCCTTTTGGTCACGAATAGAGAAATATCTCTGATGCTCTTTCATGGCCGTTATGAGCACAGGATCAGGGAGACTGAGGAATGCCTTATCAAAACCACCGCAAATGGCAGATGGGAATTCCACCATGTTGGCCACGGTGGACAACAATTCGGGGTCTCCCATGGCTGTACCTGATACCGTCTTAGCCGCCGTGATGACAGCTTTTTCCACCTCCCCTTCCCTCTCTCTTTGATCAATAATCACGGAGCTTTCCTTCATTTTTTGCAGATAATCTTGAAAGTTATCTACTTCCATAATCTGAGGCGCCATAAACCTGTGTCCTCTTGTTTTATTGCCGGTCCTCACGCCACCCACTTCAAAGGGGATAACCTGTCCGTTAAAAAGCGCTAGTACCCAGTGGATGGGCCGAACAAAAGAAAACCCTTCACTTCCCCAACGCATTGACTTTGGCCAGGGGATATTCGCAATCAGTTCTGGTAAAATCTTGGGTAGGAGGTCTACTGTCGGCCTCCCGGGTATTTTCCGCTTAACATAGAGGTACTCGCCTTTTGGTGTTTCTAAAACTTGTAGCTCATCAACAGACACTCCCTGTTTTTTGGCAAAACCAAAGGCCGCCTTTGTGGGGTTTCCTTGTTCATCGAAGGCAGCCTTTTTCGGAGGCCCTGTCATCTCCTGGAGCGTATCTTCCTGTTTATCGGCAATGGCCTTGGCAACCAAGACCAGTCGCCTCAGGGTCCCACAGGTATGAATGCCTCCTTCCATCTCGATTCGGTTATCTCTTAAATAGGATTCTGCCAATCTCCTCAGCTCTTTTAAACCGCTCTCGAGATAGTCTGAGGGAATCTCTTCTGTGCCTATTTCTAACAGCAGCTCACCAAACATATATCCTCTTTAAATACAACATCTTACCTCTCATTAATCTCTATTTTTAAGCCTAAGGTTACCCTGTCCAACGGTAGATTCTAGGAAAGAACCAAATGCCAAAGGCCAAACTCTAATGCAAACATTTGACATTTAGTCATTTGGATTTCATTTGGTATTTGGATTTTGTCATTTGCCATTTTGTCTTTACCACTTACTGATTATTTACTATTTCAGCAGGGGATATCCCATCTCTTCTCTCTGTTTTAAATAATTTCTTGCTACCGAATTAGCTAATTCTCTAATTCTTCCAATGAAAGAGGTTCTTTCCGTAACACTGATAGCCCCCCTCGCCTCAAGGATATTAAAGATGTGGGAACATTTGAGGCAAAAATCATATGCCGGTAGGACAATCCCCTTCTCGCTTATTCTCAGGGACTCCTTCTCACACATATCGAACATCTTTAGAAGCATCTCTATGTCTGCAGTCCTAAAACAATAGACAGAGTTCTCCCATTCACCTTTTTTGTGGACATCTCCATAGGTAACCTTTTCGTTCCATAGCAGATCATACACACTCTCTTTTTCTTGTAAATGCATGGCTATTCTTTCCAGGCCGTAGGTTATTTCCACAGAAATCGGGTCCAACCTGATACCACCTGCCAATTGAAAATAGGTAAACTGGGTGATTTCCATGCCATCCAGCCACACCTCCCACCCAAGACCCGATGCACCAAGTGTGGGTGATTCCCAGTCATCCTCGACAAAGCGGATATCGTGATCCAAGGGATCGACCCCCAGGGACTTTAAACTCTCAAGATAGATGTCCTGAATATCAATAGGAGAAGGCTTTATGATCACCTGATATTGGTAATAATGGCCCAGACGGTTGGGATTTTCTCCGTATCTGCCATCGGTGGGACGCCTGGAAGGCTCTACGTAGGCAACAGACCACGGTTCGGGACCTAGTGCCCTTAAAAGGGTAGCCGGGTTAAAGGTCCCTGCCCCAACCTCCAGGTCATAAGGCTGCTGGATCAAACATCCTCTGTCTGCCCAGAAACGCTCTAGAGCAATAACCAGTTCCTGAAATGTCATAAAATCCTTGCTCATTTTCCTTTGGCCGTTGTTAGTTGTTTGGCCAATGTAATTAACGTAAAGAAATATTTCACCGCAAAGGCGCAAAGAGCGCTGAGGTTTAGTTATTTTTTGCTTTCCGCTGAGAGGGCGGAAAGCAAAAAGACTCATCCCGCCAATCTTGGGCGGGACTACTCCTCTAACTCATTTACAATTCTAACTATTCCATCCCGCATAACTGGCACATTAAAATTTAAAAGCAACCCTAGACTGAGGCCTGATAATTTGAGATATGTCAAAAGTTGAGCCTTATGAATCGGCTCAATCTTTTCGCATGATTTCAATTCAAGAATCATTGCGTTTTCAACGACTATATCCAATCTGTAACCACAATCCAGTTTCTTTCCTTTGTAAAATACAGATAAGGGTTTCTGTCTTTCAAATGATATATCTCGGAGACTCAGTTCATGAGATATACATTCTTCATATACTAATTCAAGCAAGCCCGGTCCAAGTGCTTTATGTACCTCTATAGCTGCACCGATGACTTTACTGCTTAATTTATTGATATCCATCATCAATCCAACCGCCCAAAGGGCTGCGAAGCTTTTCGTACTCTGCGCCTCAGCGGTGAACCGTGACCTTTTCTTAAGCTAATGAGATTGGTTAATTGGTTACTGGTTCTCTCGAAAACCTCGCCGAAAAGTATCACCTGCCCTAAAAGATGTCAAGAAAGTAGCCAACCCTTATTCTTAATAACTAACCAATCGCTAGGGATCTGATGGTCAAAACGAAGGATGAAAATAGCCTGGGTGAGATGGTATTTTCATATAAATTTAGCGGACTTCAACCTTTTTCCTAAACGATGTTCAATATGTGCCATTAAAACCCTTTTCAGCTCGCCTAGCATATCCTCATTGCAGTGTAAGCTGTTAGATAGTGATAGGTTACTGGAGTGAAGGTGTTCAAGAATATGAACTGTATCAGGTCCCATTCCAGGGATTAGAGCCGATTCTGTCTCACATGCCATACACACTATTGAACCGCTTGGGGGATGAAATAACGCCCTCCCCTCTCCCTTGTAAGGCCGACCACAAAAGCTGCATTTGGTTATATTAATACCAAATCCACCTATCTTCATGGCTTGTGCCTGGAAGATAATCATCGTCTCCTCGATATCTCGCCTATTTGAGATAGAGCCCAGTGCAAATCTCAGCAGCTGAAACATCTCAGAACTTGGCACATTGAGTGGAAACAGTATCTCTGTCAGCTCAACCATGTAGCTGGCCTTTAACAAAAGATTGTAATCTGATCGTATTCCCGGAAAGCCATCAATTAATTCACATGAATCAAGCCAAACAAGATCAGCACTCCTTCTCTCTCTAAACTCAAGATCCACCAAGGAAAAAATATTGAGGCAGTTGACAAATCTTTTGGAACTCCTGCGAGCCCCTTTGGCCACACCCTTTAGGTTTCCGCAAAGAGAGGAAAAAAAACTGACGATAAGGTCAGACTCACCAAAATCTTTGGTTCTTAAAATAATTGCCTCTGATTTCTTCGGCTCCACGATTCCCAATGACGTTGGTTACTAGTTGTCCCCAGTTCGTTGCTTAGATCCAAATAGCATAACCACGGTTACTATAGCTTAAGGCAAATATCAAATGACAAAGTTCAAATGTCAAATCAAATATTCACCTTGTTAGATAAGACTCTTATATCTATTCACAATCAAAAGCCCTGCTCATTTTGCAGCAGGGCCCTCTTATGCAGCATTGCAGAATTATTTGCTCCGCTGTGCTCGCAATGACCTTAAAAAGGCATTCTATAAAGCTCCCTCTTTTAACTCTATACAGAAATGAACCGCCAGAGTTAGGTATCAATTCTAGCGGTTCAGTTTTAGATAATCAAGAGTATCTGTCTATACCCAATTATTAGGGGTACGTGGCGCTAAAACCAACTACCTTAGGGACACCATCAGCCCTGAAGCTGAACGACCCTTCCTTCACATCAATCTTCAACGCCATATCTGGAAGTCCGAGCCACCACTGGCTAACTTTATCCCATGGTTTATCCCCTCGCTTCTGAGCCAATTGTTTACCGGCTAATAGAAATTTACCCCAAGTTGTCACAGGGTCAAGTGTTACATGAAGCACCTTTGAATTGGTTTTCCCCGCAGGTATCCACATTTCATTCATATCCTTTACAATGCGTAACTCATAATCATCAAAGTACAAGAAGAATTGAGCATCATTCAGCAGGACTGGATAACTGTTAGGATTTGCGATTTCAAAAACAAAAACGAGGGTGACCGCTGAAGAACCACCGAATTGTGGGGCTTTGCCCAGGGCCACTTTTGCCTTCCCGTAAGTCCACCATCCTGTGTAATATGACAACTGGATAGAGTCAAGAGTAATCACTGGATCCTTGAAATTGGCCGCGGTGGGCTTGGTCTGCAAACCCGCACAGGAGATAAATAGCGCCCCGATACCGAATATAAGTGCTATCAGTAATACAGTAGATTTCTTAGGCATAATAAACCTCCCTTTAAAAAATCGTTTTATGATTCTATTACGTTAACCATCTCTTTCTACGCTTATAATGTTTTACCTCGGCAAAACTCTTCATCTTTCCCTTTTCTGAAAGCCCGAGGTAAAAGTCCTTAATATCCTCATTTTCCTTTAATTTCTCGGAGGTATCATCCATCACAATGCGGCCGGTTTCCATTACGTATGCATAGGGGGCCACATTCAGAGCCAGCTTCACATTCTGTTCTACCAAAAGGATGGATATCTCTTCCTCCCTGTTGAGCCTCATTAAGATATTAAATATCTCATGAATGAGCATAGGGGCAAGCCCCATAGATGGCTCATCTAAAAGTACCAGCTTGGGCTCTGTCATCAGGGCCCTGCCCACTACAGTCATCTGCTGCTCTCCTCCGCTCACAAATCCTGCAACTTCACTTCTCTTTTCCCTGAGCCTGGGGAAATAATGGTAGACCAGTTCTAATCCATCCCTAACCGACCCTGATTTTCTCAAATGGGCTCCAACCCTAAGGTTCTCCTCGACAGTAAGGTGCTCAAAGACCCTGCGGCCTTCAATTACCTGTATAATACCCATCTTGGCAATCTCTACCGCAGTTCTCCGGTGGATTCTCACGCCCTCAAACTCAATGGCCCCATCAGTGACCTCTCCAACCTCAACCTTAAGGAGCCCAGAAATGGACTTCAGGGTTGTGCTCTTTCCTGCCCCGTTGGCACCTAAAAGGGCCACGATCCCACCTCTTGGCACCTCAATAGAGACACCTTTTAGGACCAAGATTACCTCATGGTATTTGACCTCAATGTTGTTAACATTTAAAATCGATTTTGCTGCTTCCAATTCGGAAACCTCCTTGGTTACCATCCAAGCCACTCTTTGGCCCACTGTCTTGGCCACCGGCCCTTCACATCAACAAATTGCACCTTCTGAAACTTTTGATCTTTCCAGCTCCATTCCTGAACCCAGCAACCTCCTGTTGGTCTGTGGTCATCGGCTGTATAGCTAACATCCCCAGTGCATAGACCAATGTGGAAGTTCCTCATGGTCTCAAAGCCCTTCTTCATGATTCCTGGGCCGGTCAGATCGCCTGCCTTATCGGCTCGCTTCATGGCTTCCCAGAGGACCATACCATTGGCCCAACCCTGAACGGTTCTACATATGCGGTTTTCCAGCGGTATGCTAGGATTGATTTTCTTCGCATACTTTACTACTTCATCCATCAAATCACAGTCCTGACCAAAAAATCCGTTAGGGGTGGCACCCATAACGCACAGGGCATCCTTGGCATTCATGGCATCTCCGGCAAGCCGCGGGAGGTTCTCATCATAACCCCAGTTGTTGACTATATGATCCGCCCTTAACCCCAGGGCATAGGCATCCCTAATGGTTGCAGACACCGACATGGTTGTGTTTCCGTGCCAGATGATATCCGGGCTAAACTTTTTGAGGGCCATGATCTGGCTCTTTGTATCAAGGGCAAAGAGACTCACATCCTGATCCGGACCTATCTCAAAACCAAGTAACTCAGCATGATCCTTGATAGCCTCAATAGGCGCACTGGCATAAGGAGAGCCAAACATATAGGAGCATGCAAGACGTGGTTTCCTGTTTTCCCCCCTTGGTTTCCACTTCTTGTCATACCAGGCCGTTAAACATGACCTGGCATTGGTCGAGTAGTCCGGTGAAAAGAAGAGGTTATAGGGCGTGCCTAAATGTTTTCTCCCCTTCTTGTCAACCCAGTCTTTCGGATTTGTCAGATGTGCAGAGTAAGAATCCGAGACATAGGGGATCTTGTCCTTATTTATCGTCGGTGAAAGGGCCTCGGTATCACCTGTGCCCCATCCCATAATAGCGGTAACTCTCATTCTTTTTAGGAGCTTGTATTTGGTGATGGCCTCCGGGATCCGGTAACCATAATCAAACCAGATATATTTTACCCTCTTTCCATTGATGCCACCATGATCATTCACATAGTGTGACCAAAACTCTGCTTGGCCAACGGCAGCATCTTTTCCCACATCAGACGTGGCACCTGTGGTATCCTTTAAACCACCTACCTTTATTACCTTGGCCAAGGCTACCGATGTTAGGCCAAACAAAAATACAAATGTAACCAACGCAATCAAAATCCTTTTCATGTTCATAGCTTCCCCCTTTTTTTGTTAAAAAGCAAACCTGTTTAAATAACCCTAAAAATAGTATTAGTTGATCCCTCCAATTCACCTCCTTTCCGCTGTTAGGTAAATCGTTAACTACTTGATTTGTTAGATTTTTTGCTACTCAACTTCAAGCCTAATACGAAAATGGCCAAAGGTTAAAATAATTCTTAGCCTGCCACCATCGATAAGAAAGCCCTCGCGGCTCATAGATCAAAAAGGCGCATATCGCAAGTCCAAAGGCCATCTCTTTTAGGAAGGCAAAATTAATCATGAGCTTGGGCCAATAGTCAGAAAGTGGTATGGCTGCTATTTGCAAAAGTTCCATGACAACAACCATAAAGATGGACCCGAATATGGCTCCATCAATACCAGCACCACCAATCAGAATTACACCCACTAACCAGAGGGACCAGAACCAGGGAAAATGCTCCGGGCTTAGGGCTGCCAAGTTGGCTATCCAGAATGCCCCTGCAATACCTCCGATGAATCCGGCAACAAAGAAATTCAACAGCTTATACCAGACAATATTGATCCCTAAGGTCTCTGCGGCAATGTCATTGTCCCTGATAGCAACCCAGGCCCTTCCAACCCTTGTTCTGAGGAGATTGGCCATAATCATAACCATAAGTGTCAACAGGGTGATCATCACAAGATATACCTTAACATCCGAATCTATAAACCATGGACCTATCTTAATTGTGCCTGGTGGAAGTGAAAAGGCTTGTCCGCGGCCACCGATCCTGCTTACATACTGGGTCAGGATAAAGTCCACAGTGATAAAATGGGCTGCCATTGTAGTCAAAATAAGGTAAAATCCCTTGACTCTTGCTGAGGGGAGCCCGAAAAGAACGCTCCACAGGCCAGCAACAATTGCGGCAACTATAATGCTTATGGGATAGGCAAGGCCCCAGTCAATAATAAATTGAGGCCATGGAAATCTCAGGATTAAAATTGTACTTGTATAGGCACCTACAGCTATAAAGGCGGCATGGCCAAGGGTTATCAGACCGGCATAACCTATCAGTAGCTGCACGCCCAGGGCACCAAGGGCAGTGTAGCCGATCATAATAGCCACGCCAAGCCAGTATTCGTCTAAAACTAAGGGGAATACAACAAAAACGATCAATAGAAGCAGTATCATCTTCCCTTTTATCACCGGTGTCTGCCACGGTGTCTGCCACCAACCTTGATCCTTGGCATAGTCTTGATGGTAATAGCCGCACGGCATCCAAACTCTGGTCATAAACTAATCTCCTTCAATTGACAATTGAAAATTCTCAGTTACATCCTCTCAATCTTAACCCATCCCCAGAACCCATAAGGTATAAAAAGCAAAAATACTGTCATAAATGCAAATGGAAATATTTCCTTTACCCCTCCAGGGAAATAGGCATCTAAGTAAGTACCGGCAAAATTCTGTAATACCCCGATGATTAGCCCACCGACTATGGCACCAGGAACGGAGTTAAGCCCACCTAAAACCACGGCCGGGAGCACCAATAATCCTAAATAGCCAATTGATATATTAACCCCATTGATATTTCCCAGAAGTGCCCCGCCTACACCTGCGGCCATAAAGGCAATGGCCCAGGATGCTGCATATACAAACCGTGCACTCACACCAAGTGACAAGGCGGCTGTCTCATCGTCTGCTGTTGCCTGCATGGACAGACCCCAGCGTGTGTATTTAAAGAAGGCAACAAAGACGAGAAAGAGGACTATGGCCAGTACAAAGGACCAGAAGTAGACGGTTGAGATCTTCAAAAAACCGATGGTAAATGGCTTAAGCGAAAAGATGGCTGGCGTGAAGACCCTGGTATCCGTCCCCCATATAAACCCAATTAATCCTTTAAAGAAAAAAGAAAGTCCTACAGTTACCATTATAATGGCCAGGATCGGCTCTCCAATAAGTTTATCCAAAAAGATCCTTTCTACCAGAATACCGAGGACAATACCAATGAGCAGGGTAAAAAAGATGCACACGATGAAGGGAACGCCCATTAAATAAAAATAAATTGTGACATAGGCTCCAAAGAGGGTCAGTTCTCCCATGGCCAGGTTCAATACCCCTGAGCACTTGTAGATCAAAACCCAACCCAGGGCAACTAAAGCATATATCCCTCCAACCATAATCCCAGTAGTTAAGGTCATGAAAAACAGTTCCATTTTCTAACCCCCTTTTTGTTCAGTAAGCAGTAATGCCAGGCCATTGTCTTTTCTTTTTAGTGCTTACTGCCTACTCCTTACTCCTTACTTAATCACACAGTGATTTCCTGAATCCTCAGATCTGTCTTGATAGGCTGTATCCTTCCATCCTCATAGGTAATGGTCATATCCAAGTGGACCTTGCCTGAGTCCTTATAAAGGCTCTCAACAATATCCTTGTATCTCTGTTCCATAAAACCTCTTCTTAGTTTGCTGGTCCTGGTTAATTCATCATCATCTGCATCAAATGCCTTGAAGAGGTTAACAAATTTCTTTATCCTGGCCGGTTCCGGAAGGCCTTTATTGGCCTCTTCTATCTGTTTCTGAACAAGATCGTATACCTTTGGATCCTGGGAAAGCTCTGGATAGCTTGTGTAATTGATCTTATGCTCATCTGCCCATTTACCAACAACAGAATAATCAATACACATGACAGCAGTTACATAAGGAAGCTTATCCCCGATGACCCAGGCATCCTGTACATAGGGACTGAATTTAAGCCTCGCCTCCAGATATTGAGGGGCAAAAGGCCTGCTATCATTGAGGATCATAACATCCTTTGACCTGTCAAAGACAACCAGGTGACCATCGTCGTCAATAAAACCGGTGTCCCCTGAGTAAAGCCACCCATCCTTTAATGTCTTTTCTGTTTCCTCCTCCATTTTATAGTAACCTTGAAAGACCGAGGGGCTCTTGGAGATAATCTCTCCGTCTTCTGTGATCTTCACCTCTGTTTCAGGAATAGGGGTTCCCACTGTGTCAAATTTTATATCCCCATCCCTGTGTGTGACGGATATTCCTGCTATCTCTGTCTGTCCATATATCTGTTTCAAGTTTACACCGAGGGCATGGAAAAAGCGAAAATGCTCGGGACCCATTGCAGCGCCGCCCGTGTAACAATGCCGGAGTCGCGACATCCCAAGGTGGTCCTTGAGCTTCTTTTGCATAACCACGTAAGCAAATTTATTCAAGGCCCTCCAGTACCATGGAATAGGCTTCTTTTCAAATTTCAGATCGGCTACGTGATACCCAATCTTGGTGGCCACCTCATATGCCTTCCGCTTTATCCAGGTAGAATCCAGGTACTTCACCTGAACCTGCCGTGTCAGACCCTCATAGAGCCGTGGAGCGGCGAACATGACATGTGGCCCTATTTCCCGAATATTGTGCTGTGCGATTTCAGGCTCCTCCGGGAAATTAAGGGTGTAGCCGACCTGGAGGCCGCAGGATATGGACATCATCTGCTCCCCGATCCACGCAAAGGGAAGATATGATACGAAGTCATCGGTATCGTAGCAGGGATCAACAGCCATGAGATTTTGGCCCATGCTCAGCATGTTGTAGTGGGTCAGCAAGGCCCCTTTTGGCAGGGCTGTTGTCCCAGATGTATAAAACAGCAAGCAGATATCATCCCCATGGCCTTCGTTGATCAATTTCTCGAAAAGCTCTGGTTCCTTCTGATCAAGCTCCCTTCCGAGCTCTTGTGCCTTCTTTATGCTCATTAAAAATTCCAGGTGGTAGCGCCTCATCCCCTTGGGATCATCCCAAATGATACATTCCAGTTTCGGGCACTCAGGCATAATGGCCAGGGCCTTATCCACCTCTTCCTGGGTTTCTCCTATAAAAAACCTGCTGTCTGAATGATCAACGATGTATTTGACCTCTTCCATCATACAGTCCTGAAAAAGCCACACTGGTACGGCGCCGGCACACATTGTGGCCATCTCTGCCCAGATCCCTTCCGGCCTGTTATCACCGATCATGGCAACCTTGTCTCCCTTCTTTAGTCCGAGGCTGACCATCCCCAGACATAGATATTTTACGTTATCAAGGTAGTCCTGCCAGGTGAAAGGCCGCCATATGCCGAACTCCTTCTCTCTCATGGCTACCTTTCCACTTCCATATTTTTTGCATTGCCTGTAAAACAATTGGGGAATGGTTAGATCTTTTGTGATCTCTATGTTTTCGTCACTCATTTTATCTCCTAGTTATGTAAAGATCCTCTTCACCCAGATATGCCTTAACAACCTCAGGGTTTTTGCCAACCTCTTCCGGGACTCCATCAGTAATCATATTGCCAAAATTAAGTACAAGAACCCTGTGGGAAATGTCCATTACCACTCCCATATCGTGCTCCACTAATACACAGGTTACCTTCCAGAGTTTCTCCTCATTTATGTCAAGAATAAACCTGGCCATGTCCTCCACTTCCTCCAAGTTCAAACCTGCCATGGGTTCATCCAAAAGGATCAACTCTGGCCTGAGCGCCAATGCCCTTCCGAGCTCAACCCTCTTCTGCAGCCCATAAGGAAGCATATGCGCTACCTGATCCCGGATACCCTCAATCTCCAGCAGATCGATAATCTCTTCCTCAATAAATCTTCGGTCTTCTATCTCCTCTTTTTTTGTCTTGCCTGCATACACAGATCCACTGAGTATGCCCGATTTGAGATGTACATGTGAACCCATCCTGATATTATCAAGTACGGTCATTCCTCCATACAGCTCGAGCTTCTGGAAGGTCCTGCCAATTCCACGCTCAGCCCTTTTATGAGGAGAAAGATGGTTGATCTTTTCTCCCTTAAAATAGATGTTTCCTTTCTGGGGATGATAGAGACCATTAATGCAGTTCATCATAACTGTTTTACCGGCACCATTTGGCCCAATAATGGAGTGTATTTCCCCCTTTCTTACCTCCAAATCAACACCGTTCAGGGCCTGCACCTTTCCAAAGGCCATATTGATGTCTTCAAGTTTTAGAATAACATCCCCTGCCTGCACTCCACCTGCGTTATTCATACCTCTTAAACCTCCATTGCGAGCTATTTGTGTTCAAGGAATCCGATAACTTTCAAACAAAAAAAAGGCCTGTATGTGAGGTTCACATAACAGGCTCTCTTAAATTCTTTATAGAGCTCTTATCCCAAAAGATATACAGGGTCTTGTCAAAAAGGTGGGTTACTATTAGCATTTTTGCTGGGCCGAGAGGTTTATCCAAAATCCCATATTAGCTTACTTAATGTGGGATTTACTTTTTTATTTATTATTTGTCAACAGCTTTTTAATCTAATACAAGGATAAAAATCTTAATAGTGACAAACAGTTACAATTTAGCTTTAAAACAGTTATTATTTAGCTGTTATGCGGTTTTTACGAATTCATGAAAACAGACGTTATCCTGACATCTCAACATTTTCATAACGACCTGATAAAATCTGTGGCATGAGGTTCCCTTGACATTGGCGTAGAAAATAATCATCTGTCATTCCTGCGATAAAATCCCGGACAATCATTGCAGGAGAAGTATTATCCCGATACTGGGGGGACATACCATCTAAAAATTCTCTGAAAATAACTGAATTCTCATTACCAGCTGTTAGATCCTTATAATATTTCTCAAAAAGCAAGCCAAACATCAATTGTAACTTGTTGGTTTGACTTTTGGCCTTGGGGTCGGTGTATATGAACTCTTGGTTAAAATCTTTTAGCTTTTTCAGGGCCTCTGCCACCTCAGGGCTAAATGAAACATAGGGTTTTTCAAGACTCTCTGCGATCACATCCTCAACCAGGGTATATACAATAGTTCCGTTTGTTTCCCCCAATCTATCACGGCAATCCAACGGTATTTCATTCCTTTTTATCAAACCAAGCCTTATGGCATCCTCTATATCTCTGCCTATATAGCTAATGGTATCCGCCATCCTCACCACGCACCCCTCTATAGTCATGGGCCAGATAGGAAATTCTGGATTCTCTGTTACCTTTTTTATCTCTTCTTCCAGTCGCGTAAAATCTTTACCTTTATCAGGATACAAGGCAACATTATGCACCTCGCCATTATGGCAGAGGATGCCATCCAAAACCTGGAGAGACAGGTTCCACCCAGCTCCCTTTTTTTCTATTAGCTCCAAAAACCTCACACCTTGTACGTTGTGTAAAAAATTACCCAGTCCATATTTCTTGGATAAATCTGATAGAAATCTCTCACCATCGTGCCCAAAGGGTGTGTGGCCTATATCATGACCAAGGGCAATAGCCTCGATCAGATCCTCATTTAGCCTGAGAAGGCGGCCTATAGTCCGGCCAATCTTAGAAACTAATTGCACATGAAGAACGCGATGGGTAATGTGATCATTCTTGATAAGGTAGAAGACCTGGTAGAAGACCTGGGTCTTGTCAATATACCTGGAATAGGCCAAGGAATGGAGAATCCTATCGGCATCAATAGAAAAATTCTCCCTGTGACCTTCAACAATCTCTGGTTCGTTCTCTCGTCTAACGGCCTCGGTACTTAGCGTGGCATAAGGTGAAAGCCTGTCTTTTTCTAAAAGATGGAGGCGTTGTTTAACGTCTCTTAGGATCTTGGTCTTATTCATCAAATACCTATAGGCACCAAATGGAAAAACTCAAATGAAAGCTAGAGAAATTCTAATAGAAATGAATATCAGGGGTCAATATAATTAACGAATAATGAATTGTTTAATCTTGCAATTTGCTTTTTAGGATATATCTTCTTTTATGTCTTGATAAAAGCGCCTAAAGTTATAAGTGCCTAAAGTGAGCCAAAGTTGTGGATATATTAACATTTGAGTTTCTACACTTTAGGCATTTTAGGCACTTTAGCTCACTTAAATGATGAACTTACATCCTACTGAAAAAAAGGTTTTGTCAACTATCATCGAGCATCGAATGATTCACAGCGAGGACAGGATCGTTGTAGCTGTATCTGGAGGACCAGATTCTGTCTGCCTTTTGAAAATCCTTTTTCACCTTCGAGAGTGTTTAAACATTACTCTAATTGTTGCCCATCTTGATCATGGATTAAGGCCACAGGAAGATGAAAAAGAAACGGAATTTGTTGCCGATTTAGCGAAAGGATTAAATCTCACTTTGGCCTATGATAAGGCAAATAATGTAGCTAAGGCGCATGGAACCTCCATTGAGGAAAAGGCCAGGGAGATTAGGTACCAGTT
>SMTZ1_10000238_pt1 | contig 47871 bp, 31 predicted proteins | sample DeeMarSWOR136_30_FD_25667 | JGI IMG/M metagenome (IMG submission 25667) | reverse complement strand
ATTATGGCAGACCATTCTCTCAATTGAATTCCTCAATAAAATTCTCATTATTAATATGGCGATTAATAGTTATAAATCTAATTTTATTTGAAATTTAAAAGTTTTCAAAATATTGTAAAAAAAAATTATAAAATTGTTATTTATCTCACCTAAAGAATTAAATAAAATTAGAAAAATATAGTATAATTTCTAAAAACTAATTAATTGCTTTAGCTGCATTAACCGCAATTGCATCAACTATTTTCTCCCACACTTCCTGCGGTAAACTATGTCCCATTCCCTCAATGATAAGCAATTCTGCACCAGGTATTGAGTCTGCTGTGTCCTTTCCTCCCTCAAGTGGCATTAAAGGATCATCTCCTCCATGGATTACAAGTGTAGGAACTTTAACTGAGCTTAAAGCTTCTTTTCGGCTACCGCTAACCATAGCTGCAACCATTTGGCGAGTCATTCCTTGTGGATAGAAACAGCGATCATAGGAATCAGTTACGTATTTTTGCATTCTAATTTCATTAAATGGAAAACCAGAACCGTGGATTACTCGCCTACGCTTTACTGCTTCCTTAATAAATGCTTCACGTTCTCTGGGTGAAGGTGTTATCAATACTTGCAAAGCTTCGGGTTTCGGTGGAGGAAGATCCGGATTACTGGTAGAGCTCATTATAGATGTAAGACTTAATACTCTTGAGGGATAACGAATTGCTATATTCTGAACAATCATTCCCCCCAATGATGCACCGCATATATGAGCTTTTTCAATGCTAAGAGCATCAAGAAGACCCACCGCATCATCAGCCATATCATCTAATTTATATGGAGGATTGACTTCTTTTCCTCTTTGAACTGCCATCAATGTTTTCATTAGATCTGGTTCTCCGGCTTCTTCAAATTTTGTTGATAAACCCACATCCCTATTATCGAATCTTATAACGTAAAAACCTCGATTAACAAACAATTCACACATCTCTTCAAACCAAGTAATCATCTGAGCTCCTAATCCCGTAATTAAAAGCAATGGTTTTAAGGAGGGATCTCCAAAGGTATCATATTCAATCTCGATATTATTAGCTTTTACTTTCGGCATTATTTTCACCTATACAAGAGTTTTTTAAATTTATTCTAAATTATATATTGGTAAGTTTATGTTGCATTTCTTATATTTAAAGGTACTTTTCTAAAGATTTCCTAATTTCAGCGGCAGCAATAAGAGGTAATTTCCTGGCAACACGCATATCATCAGCCATTTCCGCACCACCGATAATTTCATGGGGAATTATGTCCCCAAACATATGAAAGTTCGCATCATAACCATAAGGGCAGCAATTGAATAAAATATTACGATTCCTATCCAAATTTATATCATCCATAGCTTGAAAAATTAATTTAAGCGACTTTGCTAAATCCGTCATTTGATTTATTTTTAATTGTGAAAAGCGTCTTAAATGCTCATTTGGATGAAACCTTATATGATAGTTGCGGATTGGACTTCCTGTTGTATAAAATGTCCAAAATTCAGTTTTTAACACGATTCGATCAGTTTCTCCATGAGTTGTTTCGCATAAATGGCATGCATCACCCATTTGCTCAAAAGCTTTTAGAAAACTTTCTAAGCGCGACCCATGTCCGTCACCATTTAAATCAATATAGACTTGGCTGTGAATCCTAGGCTGAGAGCCCCCTACCTTAGTTCCTATATTAAAGAAGGGGTTAACGGGGATATCATAAAAATCTTTCTCGATTGCTTCTAGAATACAATAAATTATCGCTTCTTTCATTGAGATAAAAATTGCTTCTAAGACTTCATAAGGGATTAAACTAAAATTTAATGATGGATAAAAATCCTTAGAAATCGTGACTAAATTAATACCTTCTGCTAATTTCAAATGCTTAGGTAACTTTTCTTGAATAGATTTCTTAATCTCTGGATCAATTACCCGTGCCATTGAGGGATACCTATTAATTAAAGTCATTGCTTTAGTTGATTTAGAGATTTTGACCCTATGAGGGATATCACTAAATGGTTTCTCTCTCTTCTTGTCATCTTCCATTATCATTATGGTATAACCATCTCCTAATATTTTCCCACCATCCCCATACAATATCTTTCCTTCGTTTATCGCCATAAATACATCTTTTACTTTTGCTAGATTTTCTAAAGTATATTCCTTTGCATCACTTTTTTTTTCTTTAGTCTTATAACCTTTTGGGCGCTCACCTCTGATAGGTGAAATGTAACTATAATGGCCAGAAAATCTTCTCTGTGATCGATGTAAACCGAATTCATCAGGCGCAAGAGTTATAGTAGAGAGAGGATCCCAACGTTTTATAGGAACATCATAAGTAGTTTTATCCTTAAAATTGTTCTTATTTATTATACCCCATTCCATAAATTTAGGTTTATAATCAGAATCTGCCATTTTTATCACTCTTATAATTAAATCCCACGTCACATATTTTATATTTATTCATTTTTGTTCAAACGAGTATCTAATTAAAATACAAAAATGTTCAGTTTTTGTAATTTATAGGGAAAAAATGTTCATCGCAATATCTATTTTTCTTTTATTAGAGGAACAGGAACTTATTAATAAAAAAAAAAAGAAAAAACAAATAAATGCCATCCGATATAAGATGGGTTATAATTTTCTTAAAATATCCCTTAGATTATTAAATTTCTAATCTCTTTATTATTTTATATGTTTTAAATTCACGTACCGGTTCTGATTTCTCATTCATGCTGTCTATCGGTACTCTTACATAATTTTTGTCATCATAATTATCAATTTCTGTGGTATTATATTTAACTAACAGGTTAGCGGCTTTAAGTTCCTTTAATAGGAACTCTCTAACCGCACATCTTATCAATTCAGACCTAGAGGGATATAATCCATCCTCACCTATAAGTTTATTGATAGCATCTATATAACTTTCTGGTACATTAACTGTCACGATTTTCATTTATCGAATCGCCTTAACCACGATTTTTATTAAATTTTTTAGTTATAATATTTTATTATGAAATGATATATAAACCTTTTTTTTTAATCCATTAATATTTTAATAAAAATAAATTTTGCCAAAACTTAATATTGGAACATTTCTATTACCAAAAAGCTCTAATAACAATAAATGTTTAAGCAATAACTTTTAACTTAGAGATAATTAATTTTTAAATATTTTTTTTACTTATATTAAAAATTGATTGTTCTTTGTTTTTCTGATTTATTAAAAAATTTAGGAATTGTTCAGTTACCTTAAAGATTTTTCAAAAAATTTTTCATCCATACTTTTTCAGTATTTTTCATTTTTTTCATAGGAATAAATCGAATTCTATTAAATATCGTTTTTTAAAATAAACAAAATTATTTAAGTTAAGTTTAATCAAAAGAAATTTTAGTATTCTTCTTTTAAATCTACAACATTAATAAAATCATCCCTACCATCAGCCATACGCGTAATATTTTCAATAACTTCATTCCACCTTAATAAATCGTTAAACGGAGAGTAACCCCTATGAGGAGATAAAACTATATTTTCAAGTTCATGAAAAGGAAAATTGTAAGGGTATTTCTTTCCCTCTTTATCCTTCTTTGGATCCTTAACATACCATACATCTATTGCTGCACCAGTAATAACTTGATGTTTTAAAGCATAATATAGGCTTCTTTCATCTATGATCTCTCCTCGAGAAACATTCACTAGCAAACCTTGAGGACCTAATAGTTCTAATTCCTTCAATTTTATAATCCCTTCTGTTGAGGAAGTTACTGGTACTGCAATAATAAGTATATCAATGTTTTCTAGAAATTCATGAAGTTGATTAAACTCGAATTTTTGGACTTCAGTAAGTAGAGGTTTTTTTTGTTTATACCAATTTTTCCTGATAATAGAGAAGTCAATGCTAAATCCTGAAAGCATTCTATGAATTTTTTGATTTATAGCTCCATATCCAAAGAGACCCACTTTTTTAAATCTTAATGGTATTGAAGCACCTTCTTTATCCCCAGTTCTCCATTTTCCTACTTTCATCCATTGATGATGTAGAATTATTTTATTCATCAAAGATAGAAGCAAGGCTACAGCGTGTTGGGCAACAAAGTAAGAATTTCCATGCCCATTAATTAGATAAACCAGTCGATTTTGATTTACATCATTGAAAATTTGTATTAAATGGCGGACGCCTGCACCGGGATTTATAAACATCCGCATCTTTTCTGCTCGTTTCAATAACGCTTGCGTAGGGTGCCATCCCACAAGAATATCTGCATCTAAAACATTCTTTGGAATACTCCCTTTCTGTTCTCCTCCCTGGAAATTAATTTGAATATTTGAAAAATTCTTTAATTTCGCTTTAATATATTCTTGAACATTGATTGGTATATTATCAATGAAGCATACTTTGATATTTACCATATTTAAATCACTGATCCAATATATTAAAATATCAAAATTAAAATAATAATTATTTGAAATTTAAAGAGGATACTCTCATTAGAAATTAAATAAATTTTTATAGTCAGATCGTTGCTATAATTATAAATACTACCTACCAAAATTTTCAAGGTTTTAGATTTGTCTGAAGAAAAATTGTTTAATATTTTTGTTAATAAACTATCCTTCGACGTCAGTGATTATTTGGTTGATGAGCTCACTGAATTTCAAAAACAAGTAGTTGATGATGCAATTTTTATTCTGAAAGAGAATGTTGTTGGAGAAATTAAATCATTTGGTGGATCAATTAAGAAGAATGAAGATAAATTTAACGATTTTATGAAAAAAGCAGAAGAAGAATTAGAGGATGAGAGGTATAAAGAAATAAAAAAAGATCTAAAAGAATATCTTAAGAAATTACCTGAATTAATAATAAACACATGTGTAGCTATAATTCCCGTGAAGGAATTACCATGGGTTGATCTAATTTTTCGAACAATTCCCCGTATTGTTTATGATAATAAGGTGCATTTTTTAGACCATGCGATTGCATATTATGGAGAAATTAAATGTGCTATTGGAAGAACAACAATCTTTGGAAAAATGAAAGGGGAAGAACCATTATTTGCTCCTTTTATGGGAAATCTTGATTTAGCAAGTTATAAGTTAGATGAATCTCAAAAAGAGCCGAAATCACAAATTTATCCCTATATTAGTGCGATTATTAATTCTTTTGACAGTGTCACCACTACGAGTCAATTAGCCAAATATCATGAAGCATATCAAAGACACGGTGATCTCATCTGCGATTTTTTAATGAAAGATGAAGAATTAATAAATTCTATGAAAAAGGTTACTTCTGCATTAGAATCTGATAGAATTAAATCTGATATTATTGTGAACGCAATTGCCTTACCAACTTCGGACAACACCAGTATTATAATAGTTATTGAAGAGGCTAAAAGCCAAGCACGATTTACTTCATGTTTTGAGGCACTTTTAAAATTCTCCGCGGCATGCTGTGAATTACCTCCTTCAAGTGGTACAACAATTGCTCCACCTTCACAAGTTACAGGTGAATTTGGTGATCAAGGAGTGGAACCAATAAGGACTCCTGGAGGTCAAGAACTAAAAACATGGTCTGCTGAAGAATTGGCTCAAGAAGCTCAAAAACGTATGAGTACTCAACCAGACATGCCTGTTTGGTCAGAACAAGAACTTGCCCAATTTGCTGAAGAAAGAGGCTCTAATCTCCCAGAGGGAATGGAAATCTGGACTGAAGAAGAGTTGCAAGAATTAGCACAGAAAAGGCAAGGTGGAGGATTAAATATTCCAGAATGGGAACCAGATCAAACTTTATCAGAGTGTTCAAATTGTGGATATAGTTTAAGGAAAGGATGGTCAAAATGTCCTATATGTGACACACCAGTAGGCTCCGGACCTTCTGAGGTGACTGTAGAAGAACCTGAAGGAGAACCTGAAGAAGAGCCCTCCGAACCTTCAGAAGAAGAGACTAATAATGATCCAGAAGATCAGGGAGACGAGGAATTATAACCAAGTAATTAACATAAATTTACTATTATTTCCAATGGAATTGTGCTTTTTCTTGCAATATAGAAAACGAAAAGTTTAAAAACTAACATTTCGCGAAGATTCCAAACTTTTTTTAAGTATTTAATACTTTTAAAATCAAGATAGTAAACCTAACAGGAGAACTTTTTGTTATCCAATATTTTCTTATTAAAGGGCAAAGATTTTCATGATTTAAATCATCTTGATATTTTTAGCTACCCGGAAGACATTTCAAAAATAGATGACAATGATTTCATCCAAAAAATTATACTTGGACATGAGCATGGTTCCCTTTTAGAAAATTTTCATAATGGAAAAAAAAATTTAAAAGCTCCTGAGATAAAAAATGAGAAATCAACCCATTTTGCTATTGATTGTCCAGTTCCTCAAGTAATTAACAACCAAAACATCTATACTCTATGTATTAATGGAAAAACGATTATTGGTTTAATTTTTGAAAAAGATGATAATCCCTATGATTACAAAGAAATATTTGAAGATTTATCTAATGAATTTTTAAACAATGAGAGATGTTGCGATTTTGAAGATGAGATTGAAATCGAGAATTTTTTGTTAACCCTTTTTATAGATATTAGAAGATATGGAGATGAAATCTTAGAGTATAAAGAGATTGCTTTTCAGCCCGCTGATATGTTTACTAAAGTTTTTCTATTTGGTGTGGATGAAGCTGGAAAAACCTCCTTAGTTAGAAGAATAAAAACTGGTCAGTTCAATGATAATTACTTCACACCCACAAGAAAATTTAATATTGAATATGTTCAGCGCGAACAAGAAGAATCTTCTACTATTACAGCCTTTTGGGATATGCCCGGCCAAAATCTATTTCGAGAGAAGTGGCTTACAGGTTTGCAAGATTCCAATATCTTTGTATATATGATTGATATTGCAAATCAGCTAAGATTTGAAGAATCAAAAAGAGAATTCTGGAAAATATTACAGAGTTACGAATTATCTACTATTCCTTTATTAATATTAGGCAACAAAATTGATTTGCTTAGTTCTTCAAAAGAAAATATTGAAGAACAACTACAAAGAACAAAAGAAGAAATTTTAGATTTTTTTGAGTTTGATAAATTAGGTGCCAGAAATTGGAAATTTTTATTTACCTCTGTAAAAACAAATTATAATGTTGATAAGGTAATTAAAACTATTTTTTCCCTAATTGCACAACAATAAAATTGATTATCTCTGGTTCAATCATTAAATTTATAAATCTGGACGTTTAACTTTCTATTATATTAACAAATTTCTTTATTGAAAAGATTTCACTCCTATTAAAAAAGAAACTTAGGTCAAAGAAATGTTTAAGAGATTGAAAAAGGAACTACAAATCAATATTGAAGATAAAGAAGGGCAATTATTCTTTGGTGAAAAACGAAAAAACATTCGTCTAGTAATGCTACGCCCTAATGAAATAATGGAATTCTGTGAATTTGCGGGAACTAATGCTGATGATATTTTAGCGTGGGTCGGTAAAACTTTAGGAAAAACTTTAATGGAAAAATATTTTTCTAATAAGGATTGGAGTACTGAGAGTTTAGCGGTTAAAAAGGAAGTAGTATTGGGCACTCTGGAATCACTTATTTTAATGGGATATGGTGCAATTACGGGGATGTTCAAAAAAGATCACATTCTTATAAATGTGTATGAATCCCTCGCAACAGAAGAAAAAGATAATATTATGGCTAAAAATCTTTGCCTTCTTTACTTAGGAATATTCAATGGGATCCTTGATACATTAGGTATTGATGCTGAGGGAAAAGAGGTTGAATGTGTTTTAACTGGCGATGATAAATGCTCCTTTAAATTTGATTTTATCGGGGAGGAAATTGACGATAATTTAGTAGACGAAGAAATATCTGATGAGGCTGTGTCTGAATTTTTAGCTTCTCTTTGAAATATTATTTTTACTTGAAGAAAACATCTTATTATCTCCTTGATTCGTTACTTTAATTACAATTAGATTTTTTTAAGCTGTTTAATAATAAGGTTTTTTGAATAATTATTCAGTGTATTGCTTCTTTTAATCATCGAAGGATTAAATAGTATTTTGGATTCTTTTTTTGAATAAATATTCAATATGTATAAAAATAAAATCCCTACTAGTGTGAATCTTCACACATTTTTTGTTTAAGAAGATTTACCGTTTGGTTTTTCGAATATAAACAATAACTTTTAAACATTCCAATATTTCTTAAACGTAAATTAAAATAAATTTTATTTTAACACTATATTTAAAAATAGTTATGTGAACAAATATGAGTAAGAAGGGTGCAAAACTAAAAATTGATTCATATAAAGGTCCACTCGGTACCATAAAAGGTTTTGAATTAACGACAGGTAAAATTAGTTATGGTGATGAAACTGAATGGGAACCTATGGGACCTACCCCAAAACCACATATACCTACGTTACGAAGTTGGTTTTTCAAATTGATGGAGAGATACAAACCTTTCTATATGCCCATTTGTGATATGTGCTGTTTATGTACTTATGGTAAATGTAATCTTTCAAAGGGAAGGACAGGTGCTTGTGGTATTAATATGGAAACACAACAAGCTCGAATTGTAGAAATCGCGTGTGCAATTGGTGCTTCATGCCATAGTGCTCACGGAGATCACCTGTTGCATTGGTTAAAGGAAAAATATGGCAATGTTCCAATTAATTTCGGAAATAATATTGCCGTTGAAATGCCCTTAACAAGATTAATTGTCGGAATGAAACCCGAAACTTTAGAAGATTTAGAAACAGCAATGGAATGGGTTCATTATACAATAACTCACATTCTTGCAGCAGGTCATACGGGTCAAGAATCTAATTATTTAGATTATGAGTCTAAAAGCTTTTTAGCAGGATTAGCTGATGGAGTGGGTATGGAAATTTCAGATGCAGTACAAATAGCAGCATATGGATTTCCGATGGGAGAACCCGATGTACCTATCGTAGAGTTAGGTATGGGAACGATGGATACTAATAAAGCTACGATTTTAATGATTGGTCATAATGTAGCTCCTGGAATTGAATTAGTCGATCATATAAGGGAGAAAGGTTATGAAGATAAATTAGATGTAGGAGCAATTTGTTGTACAGCTCATGATTTAACAAGATATTATGATGGTGCTAAAATTGTTGGATCTATGTCAAGACAGTTACACTTTATTCGTTCAGGATTGCCTGATGTTGTAATGGTTGATGAACAATGTGTAAATTTAAGGAGTTTTGAACAAGCTCAACTAGTCGGGGCTCCCTTTATTGCTACTAACGAAAAGAACATGGGAGGATTACCTGATAGAACAAATGATCCAGCTGAAGAAATAATTGAAGATTTAGTTAGTGCTAAGCTACCAGGAGTATTAATATTGGATCCCATTAAAGCTGGCGTAGTAGCATCAGAAACTGCCTTAAGAATACATCCGATAAGAAATGCTAAAAGTGGAGTACCGGACGAACAAGGTTGTATTGATATGGCTTATCGATGTAATGGATGTGGAAATTGCCAGAGAAATTGCCCAAATGACTTACCTTTGGTAGAAGGTGTCAGATTGGCAAAAGAAGGAGATTTTTCAGTATTAGAAAGTGTTTTTGATGAATGTTTAGGTTGTGGACGTTGTGAAGCTGATTGTATGAAAAATGTGTCCCCTCTAACATTATTGATGTATGCTGGACGAGAGAAAATCAGAAATGAGACTTTCAATGTTAGAGTCGGAAGGGGACCTATAAAAGATACAGAGATACGAAATGTAGGAGCTCCTATTGTCCTCGGAGAAATTCCCGGTATTGTAGCAATTATAGGTTGCGCAGCTTATGGTAAAGAGATTCAAGAATTATATAAAATGGCAGAAGAGTTTCTAACGAGAAATTATATCGTTGTAGTTTCAGGATGTGGAGCTATGGATATTGGTCTTGTAAAAGATGAAGAGGGAAAAACTTTATATGATCGATTTCCTGGAGATTTTGACCGTGGTGGATTGCTAAATGTTGGAAGTTGTGTTTCAAACCCTCATATTACTGGTGCAGCGTGCAAAGTAGCTAATATTTTTGCAAGAAGACCATTACGAGGTAATTTCGAAGAAATTTCTGATTATATTCTAAATAGAGTAGGTGCTGTAGGTGTTGCTTGGGGGGCAATGTCTCAAAAAGCAGCGAGTATCGCTTCTGGAGCGAACGGATTAGGAATTCCAGCGGTTGTGGGGCCTCATGCAGCAGAATATAGAAGAATGTATATTGGGAGATCTGATGACGATGAGACCTGGAAAGTTTGGAATGCTAGAGATAGTACTCCGGATCATTTAGTAGGACCTGGACCAGAACACTTACTTACAACTGCTGAGTCTATAGAACAAGCTATCTGTTTAGTTGCTAAACTTGCTTTGAGACCTGCTGATAATTCAAAGGGAAGAATGATAAAATTATCTCATTGGATAGATTTAGAAAGGAAGTACAAGGGTGTACAATTCCCAACTGATCTTGAAAAATATATTCGTGTAGAGGCGGATATTCCTATTAACTTAAAAGATGAAATTAAAGAATTTCTCAGAGAAAAAGACTGGGAACCGCGAGATATTGTAGATCCTACTCTACTTGAAAGATTGTGCCACGCGTAAATTTAACTACTTTATTTTTTATTTTATTTCATTTCTTTTTTCAGTAAATAAAAGATTTTTAATCTAATTTTTGTTTTTTTTCTAGCAATTTTAAAGCTTGTAAATATTGAAATTTCTAATTTTAGGATAACTTAATTTTTATAATAAAATCCTTAACTACTGAATGAATAGTTATTCAATAATTTTTTAAAACATTCCAGTTTTTATTATTTATTATAATTAATGAATATTAATTCAGAATTAAAATCAATATTTAAAAAAGAAAGTGAAAGAAATTGAGTAGAAAAGGTGCAAAACTTAAAATCGATTCTTATAAAGGTCCTTTAGGAGTAATTAAAGGATTTGAGTTGACTACTGGACATGTAAGCTACGGTGATGAGACGGAATGGGAGCCGATGGGTCCAAATTCTTTGAGAAGATAGCTCAAGAAGGTTAACTCCTAAGCCCCATATTCCTACGCTTCGATCGTGGTTCTTTAAGTTAATGGAAAGATACAAACCATTTTATATGCCCATATGTGATATGTGTTGTCTTTGTACTTTCGGGAAGTGTAACCTTTCGAAAGGCAGAACAGGAGCATGTGGAATGAGTATGGAGACTCAACAAGCAAGAATTGTAGAAATTGCGTGTTGTATAGGGGCTTCCTGTCATAGTGCTCATGGTGATCATTTACTCCACTGGCTAAAAGAGAAGTATGGTAATGTTCCAATTAATTTCGGGAATAATATTGCTGTCGAAATGCCATGCACACGCTTAATTGTGGGTATGAAACCAGAAACTTTAGAGGATTTGGAAACTGCAATGGAATGGGTTCATTATATAATCACTCATTTACTTGCTGCAGGTCATACGGGACAAGAAGCAAGTTATTTAGACTATGAAGCAAAAGCTTTTTTAGCTGGTTTAGCTGATGCGGTTGGTATGGAAATTGCTGATGCCGTACAAATAGCTGCATATGGTTTTCCAATGGGAGAAGCTGATGTTCCGATAGTTGAACTAGGAATGGGAACGTTGGATATAGAGAATAAGGCAACCATTTTAATGATAGGTCATAATGTCGCTCCAGGAATTGAATTAGTGGATTATATGAGAGAAAATAGTTTAGATAGTAAAGTTGATGTTGGAGCTATATGCTGTACTGCAATTGATCTTACAAGATATTATAGTGGTGCGAAAGTTGTAGGATCTCTTGCACGCCAGATGCATTATATTCGATCGGGGTTAGCTGATGTTGTTATGGTTGATGAGCAATGTGTTCACTTACGAAGTTATGAGCAGGCTAAATTAGTAAATGCTCCGTTTATTGCAACGAATGAGAAGAATATGAATGGTTTACCTAATAGAACTGATGATCCCGCCGAAGACATTATCAATGACTTAGTAAGTGGAAAAGCTGATGGTGTTTTAATTCTAGATCCGATTAAAGCAGGTCAAGTAGCTGTTGAGACTGCTATTAAAGTAAAACCAATTAGAGCAGGTAAAAGCGCGGTACCTGACGAAGAAGGATGTATAGAAATGGCTTTACACTGTAATGGCTGTGGAAATTGCCAACGAAACTGCCCAAATGACTTACCTTTAGTCGAGGGTGTAAGATTAGCAAAGGAAGGAGATTTTTCAGTATTAGAATATGCCTTTGATCATTGCTTAGATTGCGGAAGATGTGAATCTGATTGTATGAAAAATGTATCCCCTCTCACTCTTATAATGTATGCTGGTCGAGAGAAAATTAGAAATGAAAAATTTAATATGAGAGTTGGTCGTGGTCCTATCCAAGATACTGAGATAAGAAACGTTGGAGCACCCGTTGTTTTAGGCGAAATCCCTGGAGTGGTTGCTATAATCGGATGTGCTAATTACGGCAAAGAGATCCAAGAGTTATATATTATGGCTGAGGAATTCCTTAAAAGGAATTATATTGTCGTAGTTTCCGGTTGTGGAGCTATGGATATTGGCCTCGTAAAGGATGAGGAGGGTAAAACATTATACGATAGATATCCCGGTCATTTTGATCGAGGAGGTCTTGTTAATGTTGGTTCATGCGTTTCAAATCCTCATATAAATGGAGCTGCAATTAAAATCGCTAATATTTTTGCAAGACGACCATTACGAGGGAATTATGAAGAAATTTCTGATTATATATTAAATCGAGTAGGAGCTGTGGGTATTGCTTGGGGTGCAATGTCTCAAAAAGCAGCTAGTATAGCGAGTAGCTGCAATGGCATGGGTATACCTGCGATTTGTGGTCCACATTCTGCGGAGTATAGAAGAATGTATATAGGGAGAGCCGATGATGATGAGACTTGGAAAGTTTGGAATGCTCGCGATGGTACTCCAGATCATTTGGTAGGTCCTGGACCTGAACATTTACTTACAACGGCTGAAAGTGTAGAGCAAGCTGTTTGTTTAGCAGCAAAAATGTGTTTAAGGCCAGCAGATAATAGTAAAGGGAGAATGATTAAATTATCTCATTGGATTGATCTAGAACGGAAGTATAAGGGTGTAGAATTCCCGACGGATCTTGAGAAATTTATCCGTGTTGAAGCGGATATTCCTATTAGTATGAAGGATGATATTAAGGAGTATCTAAATAAAATGGGATGGGAACCAAAGGAAATAATAGATCCAACTTTACTAAAAAGACTATGCCATACTTAATTTATAATAAAAATTTTTTACTTTTTTACTTTTAATTAGCTGTTAAAGAATTAACTTAAATTATTATGTTAAAATAATTATATGTATATTTATCTAATTTAAAAGATTATAGTGTAAATTTTGGTAGATAAACAAGTTTTGAAATTAGTAAAATTGTGTGAACATTGGGCTAATCATAATGAATCTCATAAAGAAAATTTTCAAAAGTGGAGTGAAATTGCTAAAGAAATGGGATTATATTCAGTTGCTGACAATCTGAATAAGGCTATCGAAATGATGGATAAATGTAACGATTACTTAATCGCAGCAAAAACTCATATAGATATTTAATAGGGTTCTTAAACCATAGTGTCATCCTACTATTAATTATGGTTATCTTTAGGAGATAAAATCCTGCAAAATGATTTAGAGGGAAGTTAAAGGAATAAGTTAATCAAAGGTAAAAGTTGTTCTTTGAAGTAATCAATCTTTTCATAAATTAAATCAACATTTTCAGAAATAAGCCATAAATACACAGGTATTTGGAGTTCAGAATACTCAAATAATTTTTCTCCTTGAATAGTAAATCCGTTGAGGGGAAAATTAAGAGTTATGGTTGTTTCTCTCACTAATCCAATTGAATTATGGAAATTTGAAAGAGTTTGCATGATTAAAGCAGTATTATTCAATAATGCTTCATCTACATCTGAGCTTGTAAAACTTCCAAAAATTAAACCATCCATTGAGATTAGACTAGTTGCTTTACCTTCTATGGTGTAAGTAAAATCTTCAAGAATATTTTCAATAATTTCTGATGTTTCAGAAACTTTCTTTAAGGCAATACTAAACATTTGCATTATAGTTTCTTTTTGGTAAATAGTAGTATCAGCAAAATCTAATTTAACATTCTCATATTCTTTAACGATTTGATTAAATTTGTTCTTAACAGCAGTAATATTATTTTGCCATTCAAGAGTTTTTCTTACATCTTGATCACTTTTACTTAGGACTATTAAAATAGGAGGATTTTCTTTTAAATCATGTAAGGATTTCAATACTTGCCTGAAATAATTAGCCGATTCTGCAAATCTATCTGAATCTTGGGTATCAATTACATATAATACCAAATCTACTTCAGTGAAAAATAATTCTGGTCTATTAAAATACAATTTCTCTCTATATTGAACTTGTCCTCCTAAATCCCAACTTATAATAGGATAACCGAAAAAGTCTAATTTTTCTCGCTTTACACCTCTAGTTGGCAATAAAGCTTTAATAATAGAAAATTTTTCTTGAAGAACTGCGAGGATGGATGTTTTACCCCCATTATCGAGCCCTATCATTAAAAGTTTTTTATGGGACTTTAACTGTTCTTTTACTGCTTTTTCCAATACTTTTGCTATTTTTACCCATTTCAGAATAATCGCACTGGGTATTTCTTTTATGTCTGGGAGATGCTCTAAATCAATCTTAGCTAAATCCTCAATATTTTTAATATGATTTTCAATTAAAGTACTTGAAGATACTTGATCTATTCCTATTAGAGTTTCCGGCTTGAAGGTTAGAACTTCTTCAAGTTCATTTATTAAAACGGAACTTTTGAAGAAATCTTTTATTTTAATATTTTTACTTTCATTTTCAGACATAACCCACCTGAAGGTTTAAGAATTTAACTTTATACTATACTTAATCTTTATTTTTTTAATTAAAAAAGCTTTTATAAATTATGAAATCTCGAACTTATAAAACTTTATAATTATGAAAAAAACATAATTATTTATTCTTTACGTTACATATAAAAATTAGAAGAAGAATTAAGGGCTCCAAAATAACTATAGTTGGGAAGTAATACCGTGTCTGAAAGACAACCTGAAAATATTGTAATATGCATTGATACCTCAAGGTCAATGTTTCGAACAGATTATCCCCCTAATCGGTTACAAATTAGTAAAGATGCGGTAAAAAAATTAATAAGTGAAAGATTTAGTGAAGATAATAATACTTCATTTGCAATAATTAATTTTTCGGATAAACCAACAACGACTATAGGTTTTACTAATATAAAAAGCAAACTCTATGATGCAATAGATACAATATATGTTTCAGGAAAAACTGCTATAGGTGAAGCATTAGGGCTTTCAATAAAACTAATCATCTCGGAACTGCGGAAGCTAGCAGCAAAAATTCCAAGAATTCTGGTAATTTCTGATGGACATTTTACCAAAACTTCAATCGATCCATTAAAAATGGCTCGACTTGCTCAAGGTTTAAATATAAAAATAGATGCTTTTCGTTTAGGAGAAGTTTCTACTCTAAATACTTTAAAGAGGATGAGTGACCTTACTGAGGGTAAGTATTATTATAACAACGATTCTCAATCATTACTGCAATCTGCACACGATTTAGCAATATCTAATTTTAAAACTTATGGAGCTGGAGCAATATCAATAACAGATAATCCTTCATTTCTTCGAAAAATAGCAGCAAATTTATTAAGAGTTCAAGATTTGACGAAAGATCAAGAACAAAGATTAATGCAGATTAGAGGCTTAGCAGATTATAAAAAATGTTCTATTTGTTTTTCAGATAAAAATCCATACACTAAAAGTACTTTTTTTATAAGTGGAAGGTATTGTCCTAATTGTCAGACTCCATATCACATTCATTGTTTGGCCGCATGGGCAGATTCACAAAAAGATAATAAAATGAGGAGAGCAGGCACAGTTAGATGTCCTCATTGCTTTTACCTTCTAAAAATTCCTACTGAAGTTTCTCAAGCACGAAAATTAACAACATTGATGAAACCTCGCATGCATGGTATACCAACGCCTCAAGAACCAGAATTGTATCCCGGTGAACTTATTAAAATTGATGATTTAGAAGCAGAAGCTTTATTTAATTCTTGTCCTGTATGCAACATGATTTTTGAAGAAGATCAAGAGATTGTAAGATGTGGGAATTGTAAGACTCTCTACCACAGATCTTGTTACGAAAGTCTGAAAGATAATCTTTGTAAAAATTGCGCTGTTAAATTACATCTAACCTAAATTTATAAAAATAAAGAACGTTTAATTCTATTTTAATAATAAATTTATTTATATGCAATACTTTGAACTTATAAATTTAATTTTAATGTTTAAATTATTAAAATAGTTATAATTATGAAAGAACCCAAGTATTATACTTATAGAAATATTAAATTAGGATATGGTAACTTGGATTTACCTCCTGTTCTAATCGGAACTATGTTTTATCAGGGTCAACTAATAATGAATAGGGATCATCCTGAAGATTTCAATAAAGAAAAAGCAAAAAAAAGGATCGAAAAACAAAAATCTTTAGCAAAGCAGTATAATCTACCAGCCTTAATAGAATTATCTGCTGAGACCCCTGAAGCTCTCATAAAATACTTAGAATTTTATTTAGATTACTTTGAACCACCATTCGTGTTGGGTGGAACACTGGATGCACGAATTAAAGGGATTGAATATCTTAATGAAAGAGGTATAAAACCTGAAGAATATATTTACAACACCATTTCAAACCTAAAGAATAAAAAGGAACTTGAGGTTCTTCAAAAAAATAAAATAAATTCTGTTGTTGTTTTAATATTAGGTACTAGTAATATGACTTCTACACAAAGATATGCTTATATCACAGAAAGAAACGCACCTAATAATGTAAATATTATCGAAGGTTTAAAAAATCTTGGTATTAAACGAATTTGGGTTGATGGTGGGGTGATTGATTTGGAAAGTTTAGCCCACATTTTGGAAACGCAACGAATGATTTCTACCTCTCTCAATCTACCAGTAGGAACAGCGGCAAGTCTTTTTCTATTCAAATACTCTTCACCAAGATTAAATCTTAAGTTTCATACTCGGTATAGAAGAGCAAGCATAATGGCAATTGCATCTTGGTTTTCAAACTTCATATTTTATGGTGCTATAGAAGATGCTAAAGAGGTTTTTGCTTCAGTTTATCAAGCAACTCAGTTTAAAGATATTATTAGAAATCATAAAATAAAGTTATTTGATTAGGTACGAAATACGGATTTTTGAATCTTTTTTTTTTATGAAGATATAAATAACCATTATTTCTTTATCAAAGTATTATCAACACATTTTTAAAATTAATTCCGTAAAAATATTTAGTTATCTAAATTAAAGATAAGTTAAAACTAATGTTCATGAGGAAAAGTCGTTATGTACCATTATGAAGAGAAAGAAATAAAAGAAGCTGAAGCAATAAGATTAATCGATCAGGCAGAAAATCTTGCTGATAAAGGGAAAGGTGATGATAGTATAAAATTATATGAACAAGCAGCGCAAATCTATCTAGATCTTGGAAGTTATATGAAACTTGATGAGCTTTTCATAAGAATTACTCAAATAATTTCTCAGTTCAAAAATCATCTCCAAGCTACCTATAGATTAAAATCTATAATCCGAAAAACTGAGGAATTAAAATTATATGAAATCTCTGCAAAGCTTTTAATCCAACTTGGAAACTTATCATTTAAAATGAATGATTGGGAAACTGCTGGTGACAGTTGGAAAACAGCCTCAGAATATTTACATAAATCTGATCCCGAAGAATTTCTTAGTTTATCTTCAATCTTCTTATTAAAAGCAGGTCAATCCTATGAACGATCTCAATTAACAAAAGATTTAGGGAAAAGACTAATTTTGAAAGCTGTAATGCAAATCAATAAATTTGATGAGCTTTACCAACAAGAAGAAAAAAATGCTCAATTATTATTAATTAACAAAGAATTCGAAGCAGCTGCGGATAAATTTTACGAAATCTCCACATATTTTAAAAAAGCACTTGAAAATTTAGGTGATCTTTTAAGTGAAGCAGATTCTAAGGAAACCATGCTTAACGCAAAAGCCAGGTTTATCCATTTCGTAGCAGAATATCAAACTCTATCAGCAATCTGTTTAGTAGCCACTAGCAGTTCCAGTTTTAAAAATAAAATTGAGCTCCTCGGTAACGATTCTATAAAACTCTTTAAAGAATCAATAGCACTTCTTAAAAATTTACTCTTTCCTATAAAAAAGGATTTTGATAAAGAAATTGTTCTAAGAGTAACATTTGATACCATGTTATTAGCTATAATTCAAAGAATCCTATCAGTAGAGCACATAAAATGTAGAGAATATCTTTTAAGTGACATCGAGGATAACGCTCCTTTAATTAAAGAAATGAAAAAAAGTCCGTATTTTAAAATCACAAAAAAAATTGAAAATGTTAGTTTGACCGAAACTCTTAATGACCTCTTAAAAGTAAATTTAGGACACTTTGAGAAAATCAAAAATACATTAATCTCACATTTTCTATAAAATTAGTTGCTTTTTATATAAAATTAACTTTCTTATTTTTAACCCTAAATGTGTATTAAGTAAAAAATTAATGAAATAAATATATTTAAAATTTGATGAAAAGTTGATTATATTTAAGTTTACTAATTTTTCGTACGCCGTGTTGACCTGAACAATAATCGCAACAAATTAAACCTGCTTCTTCAAGTTTCTTAATCTGAGCAGATATATTAGCTTCAGTCATTTTTAAATTTGAAGCTATATTTGATACATCCATACCATCTCCGTCTTCTTGAATTTGATGAAGAATTTTACGTCTAGTTTGGGAAGAAAGCGCTTTTACTATCAGTTCAATATTATTATCTTCTTTTATACTAATTGAATCATTTTTACTATCAATTAACTCTAATTCTAAACCTTGGATTTCTGTTGGTAAATTTGTTTCGCTCAATTCCATTAAAAATTTTCAACCCTTAATAAAATTTTTATAGTTGGGATACGAAAGAAATAAATTTATTCGCACTTTTAAGTCTAATCACATATTCATCTGTAATTCTAGGATTCATTGAATTACTTTGAATACATAAAAATACATAAATTTTTGTAAATTTATGGAATCTCTCAAAAATTTATTTTCGTTTTAAAACATCATTTATTGTATAACTAGTTGTTTGACTAAACTAGAACGTTCAGAAATAACTTAATGAGAAATTATATCAGATAATAATAATATTAATGTTTCCCTTAAAGATGATTTATCTATAAATTAATTATTAAATGAGTGTTTGATAATCTAACCCTTACTAAACCGATGTATCAAAGTATAAGATAGTTTTTCGGAAACTTATATCAGGATAGCATTCCATCAGTAATATTTTAGTTTTCTGGAATAAGCAGGGCGACTTTTATATTAAATGTTAAATAATGGGGCTGATTAGTAAACTATGCTATTTTATTCGCTAAAAATTAATTTAAGAAGGTCATTTGAACTTTAAGCTCAAAAAGTAAGTGAAGACTTACTATCCGCTTTTAAAGTTTATTGAACTCGAATATATTATATTAAAAACCAATTTTCCTTGAATTCTTTAGTGTTACTGGGGTAAAATACTAATATTTTTATTAAGTAAACACAAAAAGAAAATTTTTATATATTCATCTGAATATATACATATCATATAAATACAAATATTACTAAAAAAAGTTGGAAGTTTAACAGAAAATGGCTCCTACTCCAAGACCAAAGTTAAGAAAAGGGAGAATTGAGAGAGATTTAGATAATTCTGAAGTAAATGAACAGACTAAAGTAATAACTGTCAGAATAGATCTCGACTTAAATGCTACTCTTGATGACTTAATGAAGAAATTGGGCCTTTCAAAGGCAGACATCATCAGGAATTATTTAGAATTATCTCAATATCTAATAAAACACAAAAGTATTTTACAAACCCCTAATAATAGAGACTTCATTATTATTAAAAAAAGTTTCTTGAGAAAACTTGTTGAAAATTTAGAAGAAGAAGAACAAATAGAATGGGGGAATAAAGTAGGACGATTTATTAATGATATTGCTAGGATTAACGGTCGATTAGATGACCTCGAATATAAAATTGATATATGTGAAAATTTAGGATTCTTTCCAAAATTTATTGATGAAGAAAATTATCTCTTAATAACCCATAAATTCGGACCCCAAAAGTTTGTTGAAGCCTTTATATGGCAACTTTATAATCAAGTCGAATATAATAAAGATTATATAACTGCAAAAATTGACAGTACGAGTAAAGTTAGAACCGCTTATCAAAAAGAAGTTAATCCAATTGTGAGATCTTCTTCACACTACTCATTTGAATTTTTTAAAATCCCAGAGGATATATCAAGTTAAAACAAAATTAAAGCTTTTTAATATTTATCAAGAATTTCTTTTAAACCGAGAATTGGAATAATCATTTTATTAGGTCTAAATAATAATTCGTAATCTAACTCATGCAAAGCTCTTTCAATCGTGAAGTAATTAATAAGTGTAAAGTGCAACTTAAGGCTTTTATCAAATATTTTTCGCATTAAACGGTTCTCCCATGTATTTAAAACGTTTAATACTATTTCTAAGGTCTTTATTTTATTTGAGATTTTAGCAGCTTTTCTAAAATAAAGACTAAATAAAAATTCTTCAGGTACTTCATACTTATCTTTTTCAACGATTTTTTTCTCAATGAAATTTAACAACATGGTAAATTTAATGTAACTTAAAGACCGTAAGAAAGATCCTAAATCTTTTTCTATAGGGAATTTTAATTTTTTCTCTTCAATAGAAAGTTGCGGATCCCCTTCAAAATCTATAAAATAAAATTTATATTCTCCATTTTGTCTATCATATAAAATTTGTTGCATATGTAAATCCTGGTGTACCGGCTGAATTTTGATAATCGGTGTGTCAAATTCAGAGCGAAATTTTTCTATGATATCTTTAATATCAATTAATATGGAAGTAATTTTTGGCGATTTGAAAAGTGCACTCTGTGACTTCTTGCTCATACTTTTTTGAAGTTCTGATATCATATGATTTAACTTCTCTGTGTAACCTTTCAGATAATCTTCACTATTAACAATTTCTTTACTATATTGTTCATCGCTTTCTGAAATTAATGCTTCATGAAGATTTTTAATTTGTATGCCTATTTTTTCTGAAACATTTAAAGTTTCTTGGCAATATTTCTCAATTAAATTATGTATATGTTCTTTGTTGCCAAGATAAGCATAATCATTATTAGCATTTTGAAAAATATCATAGATCATCTTATTTAATTCATTCCAATAAATATCTCCTAAATTCCCTACATTTGAGACATTTTCAAGTATACCTATGGTTTCTTTACCTTGAATTTTAATAGTACCATATATTTTTGGAGCATAAGGGAATTTATTCTTAACCAAAATATACAAAGTTTTTGGCTCTAAACGTTCAGAATATTCCTTATAAGATTTTAATACATAAGAAGTGGATTTTAAATTAGGAGTCTTGATATTATATATGCTAAGTAAGAAAATCAAATTGGTGGTATTACCTCCTCCTAATTGCTTTAAAGAAAACTCATATCTATCTTTATATAAACCTGCTTCTATTAATTGTTGAACTTTGAGCATATTTACTTTATCTTCAAATTGTTCTGTGTGAAGAGTAAGCTCTAAAGATAAAGAAGGAAAAATTTCTGAAATTTTTTTATCAAATAATATTTTTTTCCAAAAAAAAGCGCAATATTCTGCTTCAACAAGATTTAGAGAAAATGCTATATTCTCCTGCTTATCATGTACACTTAACATAACCATTTTGCTATATGTATTTTCTGTTAATTTAACTATATTATCACTTTTCTTTTCTTTGGGTTCAAGGATGTCTTGAATTTTTTCGTAATATATTAAGGGTAAAAAATAGGATTTTGAATATTCTCCCGTTTTTATTTCAGTGATAGTTAAAAGAATTCTATCTAAAAGAATTTCAAAATACTTTATTGAAACATTAAAGGCTAAATTATTTAGCCTAAATTTGTCTGCAAACCATCTTCTCGAAAGAAGCCAACCTTTAAATTCATTCGAGTTAAAGACTTGTTGTAATAAATTTTTATCAAAATAAGTTATCATGAGATCACTTTTTTATCTAGATCTTTCATTGTAAATATGTCATATTATAGATATAGTGGCTCTAATTTCACTCTTGATTCTTCAATATACTCATAAATTTTTTCATTTAATATCTCAAAAGCTTTTGAAATATTGGTATTTTCTTTTACTGAAGTTTCAATATATCCTGCATAGTCATTTTTAATTGAATAACTTTTTGCTTCATCATAGTTAATAACTCTCTCACTTTCCATATCTAACTTATTTCCAACTAAAATTATGGGAATATCAGAGATTGTTAAACGTATGGTATCTTCCCAAAAACTACATTGTTCAAAACTATTTTTGTTAGTGATATCATATAAAATTAAAGCACCGAGACTCCCTCTAAAGAATCTATGCCAGTAATACTGAAATCGTTTCTCAGGAGAACAAACCCAACAGGCAAAGGTAATTCTTTCATTATCATCATTAATCTCCTCTTTTACGTATATATCAACTCCCAGAGTTTTTTCGAAACTTCTTGAAAAGCCGGAAAGATACTTAGAACATAATGATTTCTTACCGGAACCAGCAGATCCTACAATTAGGATCTTAACTTTATAAGAACTTGCTTTTTGGGGGATATACATAACTAAAGCAACTTAAAAATTAACAACTATCTATAATTATAATATTATGTTTTTTCATATTTTATTTATTTTCATTAATTTAATATTTCTTTTATTTCAAGTGATGTTGAATATTATAGAAGTGAGTATAGTATTTTGCTAAGTAAAGAATTTTCTAATAAGATATATTTAAGCTGATTTGAAAACTATGGATAAGAAATTATAATTAAAAACTACTAATAATTTCTTACCAAATAAATTTAAAGTCATTGAACCTTAATTGTTTTATTATACTCAAATTAAAAAATCTAAATAAAATGAAAGAAAAAACAATTTATCTTCCTATAGTTTTCCACTTTCATCAACCAGTGGACAATTTTCAGTTTGTTATTGAGGACGCATACAATAGAGCATATGGCCCCTTAATAGACAACATTTTCGACTTTCCCGATCTAAAAGTCACTTTACATATCTCTGGTAATTTACTAGAATGGTTTATAAAGAATAAACCCAACTTTATTAAAAAATTGAAAGAAATGGCTAAGAGAGGGCAAATAGAAATAATTGGAGGTGGTTTTTATGAACCAATATTTGCTATCATTCCTTATAGAGATAAAATTGCTCAAATTAAAAAATTATCAGAATTAATCGAAAAAGAGTTTAGTTTAAAGGTTAAAGGTGCATGGCTGTCAGAAAGGGTTTGGGAACCTAATTATCCATCCTTTTTGAACGAGGTTGGATTAAAGTACGTAATTGTGGATGATAATCATTTTAGATCTACAGGAGTAACTGAAATTGATACCTTATATTCATATATAACTGAGGATGACGGAAAGACCCTTCGCATTTTTCCAATTAATGAAGAATTGAGATATTTAACCCCTTGGAAGCCAACATATTTATCCATAGATTATTTAAAAAAGATCGCTGATGAGAAAGGAGATAGAATTGCTCTTTTTATTTCAGATGCCGAAAAAATGGGCGTTTGGGGTACTACTCATGAAATTTGTTATGTAGAAGGACATGGACATCATGATGGAGATGAGGGAAAGCCATTTATCCCTGCATTTTTTGAACAGATTAAGATTAATGATTGGATAAAATCTATTACGCTTACAGAATATATGGAAAAAGTTCCTGCAAAGGGTTTAGTATATCTACCCACTGCAAGCTATGATAAGATGGAAGAATGGGTTCTACCAACTGATATTCGAAAAATATTTAAATCCATTAGAAAAACCCTTAAAGATGATCCTTTAAAACAAGATGAATATTTGTTCTTAAAAGGTGGATTCTGGCGTTACTTTCTTGTTAAATATCCCGAATCAAATAATATGCATAAAAAGATGTTATACGTAAGAGAAAAACTCATTAATATCGAAAGTAAATTGAAAGAATCAAAATCCAAAACTTCTACTGCAAAATATCAGTTAAGAATTTCTAATGCTTGGGATGAGATCTATAAAGCTCAATGTAATGATTCTTATTGGCATGGATTGTTTGGAGGTGTTTATTTACAATTTTTAAGATTTTCCGTTTATACACATCTAATAAATGCTGAAAAAATTATCGATGGGTTAAATGCCGATCTCCATTCAATTGAAAATAAATACATCTCCATATTACCTATTGATTTTAACAAGGACAGTCGAATGGATTTAATTATTGAATCCAATATCATTAATCTTTATATCAACCCATTTGATGGAGGAACCGTTTTTGAATTAGATTACAAACCAAAATCATATAATCTGTTAAATACCATGACAAGATGGCCAGAAGCTTATCATGATAGTAGGAAAATAAATAAAGATGAAGTAATGACTGACAGATTTAGGCGATCCCTGGGACGGATAAGGATTTTCCGTGGAGACATTTCTCTTAAAGAAATTGAATCAGATCAATTTTTTGATTTCGGAACATTTTGTAATGGAGAATATAGTATTAAAAAAAACGTAAAAGAAGGAAGGAGAGCAATCGTTGAGTTAGAACATATGGGATCTATTAGAGATCCCGATACAGATCAACAATATCCTTGCACGATTATTAAGAAAATTCTAGTAGAAGAAACACAATTAGAACTAAGTTTTAAAACGAAGTTCGGTGTAAGTCCAGAAAAGAAAAATAGCCTAACTAATATCTTAGAAAAATTAAATATGGCGATCGATATACCCTTCTTCTTTAATGGTGATCCTAATAAATTTCAGTGGGAAAGCAATCAAGTTTATTTCGTACAAAAAAAGGAAAATCAATTACAAAAACCATATGAATATGAAGGATACCATTTTAAAGCATATGATGAATCTTATGATCTTTATTTTGAGTTTGAAATTAATAGTCAACTAAAAGCAGATTTGGATACCGTTAAAATTTATAAGTTTCCAATTGTTGCATATGCATATACCGATGGGGGATACAAGAAGATTTACCAAGGAATTAACGTATTACCTCAATTCAAATTGAAAAAAGATTTCGAAATTAAATTAAAGTTAAATATAAGATAATTTTTAAATTTCTCTCTTTTACTACAATTTTGTAGTTTTTTATACTAATTTTGTCGATTTTAAATAAATTTAAATATATTAACAGCACAATATCAACTATAAATCATAAAAAGATATGGTTTCAGAGTCTATGGAGTATCATCATAACGGTAAACGAAATGGATATACTTATACCAATAAAGCTATAAGGCAAAACATTGAGAAGAATGAATTTGTAAAGAAAATCCGTAAAAAATTGATGGAAGAAAAGCTTAAAAAGATTTAATTTAATTGTATACTGATTTTTAATCGTAATTATTCACTCAAAACCATATTTCCCTACAAGAGGAACAAATCTAACACCTGTAATTGTCTCTGTCTCAAAATTATTTCCTTTCTTAACTATAATATATAAATTTTGACCCCACTCGCGAGAACCTGCGGGAATACACATTATGCCACCATCTTTTAGTTGATTTTTTAAGGGAGGGGGAATTTTTTTAGGAGAAGATGCGGTTACCAGAATCTTATCAAAAGGAGCCTTTTCAGAATAACCTAGCGTACCATCTCCATGAATAACTGTGACTTTATTTTCATAACCTGCATCCTTTAAGCTCTTTTTAGCTCTTTCAGCTAACTTTCGATGTCTTTCAATCGTATAAACATGTCCGGGATTTTGAGAATTCTCTGGGGCAACCAATTCAGCACATAAAGCAGCGTGATATCCTGAGCCCGTCCCAACTTCTAATACAATCTCTCCCTCTTTGAGTTTGAGATATTCGCACATCATTGCATTCATATGAGGGGCACTTATTGTCTGACCTAACCCTATATTAAGTGGAGAATCAATATACGCTGAAGAAATAGCATCCTCAGGGATGAATTTATGTCTTGGTACTTTTAACATAGCGTTAATAACTTCGGATTTTGTTAATATTTTTCTATTTATAAGATTCTCTACTAATTTTTTTCTTTTTTCTTCAAATTCCATCAAATCTCTCCATGATTTTTTAACATAAAAATAAGAATTTAATGCAAAATCATTTGAAATTTGTTTTATAAAGGATATAAATTTTATCATTGGGCTTACAGTAGTCAATCCGCAAATTAATTTTAACCGGATCACTGGATCTAGTTCTTGCTATACTTTTTATTCTCTCTCCTTTATATATCATTTTTTTAATTTTTTCAATTTGATATGTTGTTTTCCCAATAATAATAATTTCATCCCCTATTTTTATTGGAATTTCTAAGCTTTCTAGTAAAACATTAGCGGTTTTACTATTTTTATCAAATGATAAAATTTTTCCAAGATAATGTTTCCTATAGGGAGATGTGTTTCCTCTTTTTTTTAATTCAACATCCTCAATATTGGGTCTTTTAAAATAAAATCCCGTGTGAAAGCCCCGGTTGTAAACCTTATGAAGTCTCTCCAACCATTTTTTGATTTTTTCCGGTGTATAGGTGTTATTAAAATAACTTTCAATGGCTTCCCTATAGCATTCAACTACTGTTTTAACATATAGAGGATCTTTCATCCTTCCTTCAATTTTGAACGCATCAATCTTTGCATCCATAAGTTCAGGGAGATATTCAATCATACAAAGATCTTTTGCATTCATAAACATTTGCCCATCATAAATCAATTCATTATTTTCATCATCCATAACAGTCCATTCTCTTCTACAAGGTTGAGAGCAATTCCCTCGATTTGCAGAGAATTCTTCTGAATTATAAATCGTAGCTGAAAGATAACATCGTCCTGAAATTGAAGCACACATCGATCCATGAACAAAGCATTCAATTTTGGTTTGTGTGAGGTGATGCTTTATAAGTTTAATTTGATCCAGCGATAATTCTCTTGCTAGTATTATTCTTTCTGCTCCTAAATTTTCAAAAAATTTTGCGGATTCAATATTAGAAATATTTGCTTGAGTAGATATATGGAATTTCATATTCAATTGTTTAGAAAATCTTATTGCTGCTAAATCGTGAGCAATTATCGCATCAATTCCCGCATCCTTAGCTTGAATTATCAATTTCTCTAAATCTTGTAATTCTGAATCGTAAATCAAGATATTTGTTGTTAAATATGCTTTTATTGGGGGATCAAGTTGATGGCAGTACTCTGCAACTTTATATAGGTCCTCACTTTCAAAATTATTTGCTTTTATCCTCATATTATATTGTTTTACACCAAAATATATAGCGTTAGCTAAACCTCCTACTATCTTCAATGAATTCCAATCCTGCGCTGGTGCAAGTAATTCTGGTCTACTTATAGAATCTTTTTGCATAAATCTTAAAAAATTTCTCTTATATATTGAAAATAAAAGAAATTTACTCTTAAAATTGTTGATTAATTTTTCCTTATAAAAATCAAGATTATAAACGATTAAATAATTATTTAAAATTAATAGCTAAAAATAGAAAAGGTAGTAAATATGAAAGTTGTACTTTTTAATGGAAGCCCGAGAAAAGAAGGAAATACTTATCAGTGTTTAAATATAGTAATGGAGGAACTAAAAGCGGAAGGTATAGAGTGTGATTATGTTTGGATTGGAATGGAGAAATTACAAGGTTGCACTGCTTGCTTGAAATGTGTTGAGAATGAGGATCAAAAATGTGTTTTACCAGGTGATAAAATGAACGAATATATTTCAAAAATGTTGGAAGCGGATGGAATTATTATCGGTTCTCCCACTTATTTCTCTAATTTATCTACAAGTGTAAAAGCCTTAATCGAGCGTGCAGGATATGCTACAGGTGGTTTATTAAAGCATAAAGTTGGTGCTGCTGTAGTTGCAGTCCGACGAGCTGGTGCCGTTCATGTGTTTTCTAGTATTAACTATTTTTTCTTGATTAAACAAATGATCGTAGTAGGTTCTAGTTACTGGAATTTGGGAATTGGTAAATTGCCTGGAGAAGTTTTACAAGACGAGGAAGGAATCAAAACATTTAAGAATTTAGGAAGAAATATTGCTTTTGTACTTAAGAAACTGAAATCATAACTATTTATTCCTCTTTATTTTTATTTTCACTATTTCTTTCATTTTTTGTAATATTTCATTAAAAATTTTGGATTTAAGACATTTTAAATATAATAATTTTCATGTTTATTAACAGGATAAATGATTATGTAAAAATTATTATATTATTTTAGATCATAAATCCCATTAGCAGGGTTTTGGTTAAATGAAAAAAGGAATAATAATTCGGATATCAATAATCCTATTTATATTTTTAAATTTTATAGGAACTTTTTCAATGATTAAAAGTTCAAATGCTCAAGAAAATGGAGAATCGAAAATATTTAATACAAATTTTCCAATGTACGAATTTGGAGATATGATTAACACTCAAGAAAACGTTACTTCTATTAACCTTCAATTACCTAAATCAAGTTGGAATGTGACTGATATAAATATCAATTTCACAAATATTAAACTAGAACGTGAAGTTGCCGCCATTGAAGATGTTCTTCCAGATGATCTTACTTACGGACGTATATATTATAACACTCCCTCAAAAACTAGATATTGTCTTGGAGTACAAATTAATTTAACGGAATCAACAATTATATATGGAGCATATCTCTACGGTTATGTCTATCCAAGCACTACAGAAGCAATTCAAGTTCAAATTCGAGGATATGATGATGTATACAACAGGCCCAATAGCACTATCTATCACTCTCAAGAGTTAAATATATCTAATACTCCTATATGGCATATACAAAATTTTACTACTCCTGTTTCGCTTCCAAAAGGACAATTTTATTTGGTATTAAATGGATCAGGGATCGATTCTAACAGTAGTGATTTTTATTGGGCTTATAATGGAGTTGATCCCATTAATCCCTCCTTATACACTTCCGAATATAAAAGTTCTTGGTCATCTGGGGTACAAAATAAACCTTATTTGTATAAATTGATTCAAAAAGTAGATAGGATGTATTATCCTGAAGACATTAATATGAGTGTAAGTCTAAATGGAGATTTTTTTAATGTATCAAATACTGGAATTGAGGGAGAAGGTAATTTAACAGTAAGTAATCTAAATTTTTTCCCGAATTCTACTCTTTTGAATATTCCCGTTCATAATGATCTTTCAATTCTTTTGAATTATAGCTTGAGTTATGAAATAAGTATATATAATATCTTTAATAGTCAAACATCAGTAATTATTGAAGAAGGTCAAGATAACCAATGGAATGTTATCCCTGAAATAACAAGGTACACTTCGAATTATTCACTAAAATTTCATTATCCTCACAATTGGTATAACTTAATGGTAGAGAGGGATGATACAGATATCTCTTCACAAGTTGAGATTAATCAAACCTATAATTATATCTTTATCCCTAATGATGTAATAACTGAAACTGCTAATTGGAAAATTTCGGCAAATTCTCTCAATATCAATTTTGGTATTGATGTACTTTCAGCTCATCTTAACGTTGGTCAAGAGTTAGAATTATATTTGTTAGATCCCATAATACATGGGAATTATACTTTTGAATTATATAATCCTGTGGGTTATAGGAAGTTTTCCATAGCAATAGAAATCCCTTATGAACCTGGAGTCTTTTCTGTTGAAATTCCTTTAAATTTTACTCAAGGGGGTTATAAGGGTTTTGTTTATTGGTTCAATGGTACTGATGCGGGTGTTAAGATTCAAGAATTTCAAATAAATGTTCCTTTCACCATCAATCCGCTTTTATTACTATATATTGCTATCATTTCGGGAGTAGCAATTGCTGTTAGTTTTTCGTCCTATAAAGTTCTTAAAAATGCAAAAAGAACCAGAGAAGCTCGAAAAGAAGAAATCTATCAAAAATGCGAAGATATCTTAAATTTAAATTATATAATGGTCGTAGAAAAAAAATCTTCTTTGAATGTGTATGAACAAGTGTTCACCAGAAAAAATGTTGATGCTACACTTATATCAGGATTTCTAGAAGCGATTCGTTCATTTGGAATAGAATTAACTAGCTCTGATGATGAAACACAGACAATTAAGCTGGAATATAAAAATTCAAAAATTTTAATGTCGGAATTCAAAGATTTTAGAATCATCCTTATTATGAATGATATTCCTTCTCAAAAGTTTATGGATTCTATTCGTTTATTATCGCATGAAATAGAAAATAATTATAGTAAATATCTTCAAGAATTTAAAGGAAATTTAGATCCGTTTAAAGACATTGAGAATTTGCTAAAGCAGTATTTAAATACTTCTTTCTTATATCCTCTTAAAATTGTTAAAACGGGTAAGGTTAAAATAACCCAAATTGAAAAACTGATGATTGGAAGGGCCTCAGACGCTATGAAAAGATCGAACTTAGACTATTTCTATATCACACATCTAATGCAAGAAAAGGCGTTTGATTCTAAAGATATTGCATTAATTTTTGAACTTTTAGATAAAAAGATTTTCCAACCAGTTTTATAATTTTTTTTGATTTCTAAAATCTTAAAATAATTTTATTGTTCTAAATCTTAAGATATTATTATATTTAAAATAATTAATATTAAGATTGTTGTTTTTGATGGATAACTTAAAAATTATTAAGTGTTTACTAATAATAGGAGGTGTGGTTGAATTATCACTTGGTTTTCTATTTACATTCAGTTATATTTTCCTTGAATTGATAGGAATATTTACTCTTCCATTATTTTCACAAATGGCAGGAACTTTTGTATTCTTTTATGGTATACTTTTAATATATTCTTCAAAAGATATAGTAAAGTACTATATCATACCATTAATTAACATTTTAATTCGTGGAATCATGATTTTGTTTGCTATATTAAACGTATTGACATTTCCTGAATTACGTTTCTTCTTACTTTTTGCGATAATTTATGATGTACTATGGTCAATCCTAGTTTTATTTTTAATGATAAAGCAAGGATTTATTCTATCTAAATCTAAAAAATAAAAAAGCAATTGTAAAAATTGATATAATTTTTAAATTTTTAAATTATAATTTAGTTTGATGAATATGAGCGAAAAAATGAATGTTTTGTTTATAATAACTGATGCTCAAAGAGCAGATCACTTAGGTTGTGCTGGTAATTCTATTTTGAAAACACCAAACATTGATAGATTGGCAAAAGATGGTATCAGATTTACTAACTATTATTGTACTAACCCAATATGTATGCCAAATCGTGCAACATTGAATACTGGACTATATCCAAATGTTCATGGGGTAAGGAGTAATGGAATTAACTTAAGAGAAGATATCCCTACTATTAGTCAAACTCTATTAAAAAGAGAATGGTATACCGCTGCGATTGGAAAAATTCACCATCAATTTTGGTTAGGTGCATTCAAACATAAATATAGATCCGCAGAGAGTTTTGATGTGTGGGCAGATAGAAAGATTTCTTCTAAGAGTTTTCCATTACCTTATTATGGATATAAAGAGGTTGAACTAATTTCAGGAAATGGTACTGTGTGCTCTGGACACTATTTAGAATGGCTAGAAGAAAGATCACCGGAAAGGGCAGAAAAGATGAGGAATAAAGTAAAAAACTATGATAATCTGTTTAGCCTTTTTTGTGAGGAAATACCTGAAGAGCTTTATAATACTAGTTACGTACGAGAACGATCAATTGCTTTTCTTGAGAGATATGCTAAAGGAGATTATGGAAATAAACCTTTCTATCTCCATTGTTCTTTCCCTGACCCCCACTATCCACTATGGCCTCCTGTAGAATATCAAAACCAATATAAACCCGAAGATATGGAATTACCTGAAAGTTATAATGATATAAAAAATTTATATAACCATAAATTCTTAGGTTACCATTTGAAAAATCCTCCTTTTAAAAAAGCATTCATACGAGAATCTACAGAAGAGGAAATTCGAAAAATAACTGCATTAACCTATGCGTCAATAGCATATGTGGATTATTGTATTGGCCAGATCTTAGCAACTTTGAACAAATTAGGCTATAATGATAACACTATTGTGGTATTTTCAAGTGATCATGGGGATTTAATGGGAGATCATGGTTTATTATTTAAAGGACCTTGTCCATTTAATAGTGTATTACAACTTCCCTTAATTTGGAAGGTCCCTGGACTGACAAAACAAGGAATTTCAGATAGTATAGTAAGTTCAATTGATTATCCAAAAACTATTTTAAATCTCTTAGGTATCAAAGAACGATATCACCCCCCCGATATGCAAGGATATGATATATCTCCAATTTTACAGGACCCTTATAAAAAAATCAGAGATTGTGCTTTTATTGAAAATGACGAAGAAGTAGGTAATCTCAAATCTCGAATACGTCATCTAGTAACTGAGAGATATAAATTAACAGTATATGAAAATGAGCCCAATTTTGGAGATATATATGATAGAAAAAACGATCCTCACGAGTTACATAATTTATGGTTCGACAATAGTTTTAAAGAAAAACGTTTCGAATTAATAGATAAATTATTGCATCAGAGTCTTAAAGCGCAAACAAGATGGCCCAAGAGAATAGCAGGTACATAAAAAATGGATAAAAAAAAATGTCAAAGTTCTGAATTAATTTTTATTTATTCTTCATTTGTTGGGTTTTTATCCATACAAGGCACTCCAAATTGGCAAAAAGCACAGCCTACGGGATAAGTTGGAGGTCTCAGTACTCCATTAACACGTCGGATATGTGGTTTAAGAAGTGGACTAAGTCTTGATATCATCTTTCTTGCGACTTTTTGACCATAATTATAACATAACGTCTTATTATGCCCTTCTTGAGTAATCGCTTCAGCAGGACATTTTTCTTCACATTTTCTACAAGTTCCTTTAGTATAGTATAAACAATTAGCATAAGGATTCTCACTCTTTCTTAAGGTTATTTCAAGAGGAGCATTCGTAACTAATGAAGCTAATCTAACATTACACCCTACTTCGGTTATTAAAGCCTCATGTAAACTAAATGTACCTAATCCCGCTGCAAAAGCGATATGACGCTCAGACCAAGTAGAGTGAAAACCTCCTTTTGTAAGAATAGTGAAAGCCTCACTAAGCATTGCTGAAGCAGCCTGAAATCCTTGTTTTTCAAAATAATTAATCAATTGTTTCAATATATAGGGTTTAAATTTGTTAGCATAATTTCTCCCTACAGAATAGACCTCTGCAGGTAATATTACCCTTGGTAAAACAATCTGGTCCTTACTAGCCTCACGAATTTCGTTTACAAATGGAAAAACTATTGATAGAATTCTAAGTTTAGAAGATGCAATATCTTCTTGATTACAATCAAGCCATAGCTCTATAGGTGTGAGATGTTCCGGTCCAACAACTTCTTTAAATCTTTCAAATATGGAATCATTCCCTCCAGCTACTCCAATCAATGGATTGGAAAATATTCTTCCGCCTCCATATCTCTCAGGTAATCGATTTAATTCATTCGCTGCGAAAATTTCATTGAGATACAATAATATTTCTTCTTTCAAAGTGTCTCTCCAATTATAGTTCTTTCTTTCTCTCCTTTATTAAAAAAGCAATGCATATTTTTAAAGCATTCTCTAATGTACCTTTTTTAATTTTATCTGGGGTATCACCACTTTGATGATAATAACTTGATCGATTTTTCCAATCAGCAGAATTTATGAAACCTGCTTTAATTCCTGCTTTAGAAAAAGCAGCTGCATCCGATCCTCCACTTAATCTTCCTACGGATTTTTCTAACTTTCCAGATCCAAATCGTTTTGCTTTAATGTTTAGAGATTCAGCAGCACTTAACAATTTAATAACTACTTCTTCAGAATGTTTAGTTCGAGTTGTAGGTTCAAAATCAATAACAAGAAAACCATCAGGAGTTTCTAAACCATCCATATTTACTACAAGAGTGTCATGCTTTATTAGTTCATTTAAATGTGCTTCAGTATATCGATATGATCCCCTTAAACCACTCTCTTCACAACCGAAACTGATCAATCTTATTTCGGTATTATCTGGTATAACTTCTTTATTACTTTTAAGGAATCTACTAAGTCCTACGATTACTGAACAACTAGATAAATTGTCTACTGCTCCTGGAACCACATTGCCTTTATCTCCTAAAGGTACAAAAAAGAATACTGTTATGAAACAGGGAATGCTAATAATTAATATTACTAATGTTGGAACATATAAAATAGATGTAAATCCCACAATTCCAATAACGTTCATTAAAAAGTTTAAAAAAGATAGAATAAACCATATAAGGATGATAGATATAGCTCCGAGTAATAAAGGGATTGCTTTCCATCCTAACCATTTTAATAATTTAAATTCTAGTGCTGAATCTATGTGGCTTGAAAAGATTATAATCCTTTTTAGTTTAGAATTAGATTTAAATTTGCCAATAACGTTTTGAGAGGTCTTTTTGCGAAATAGGAAATCAATAAATTCGTTATAATTAAAAAATTCTTCCCACATTGTTAAAACCGCCAAAAAAATTAAAATAAAAGATATTGCTGAAAATAACACCATCCAAATATAATCAGATATAACCTGTAAGAATAAAAATAGGATGATTGAAGCAGGAGTAAAAAAAGAAATCAACTTTATCCACCCCAGAAATGCTCTGGGGTGGCATTTAAAATCTTCCATCATTACCTCATCACATGATTTTTCCAATTCTTCTTTGATAATTCGTGCTCCTTCTGCTTCTTGGGGACTACAAGACATTCTCGGCCCAACTTGATCAACTACTTGTTGAACTAAATCATACATAAATTGTGCTTCGTCTTTCGAAATTTCAACGTTCATATTATAACCCACCTTCTTTATTTAAAGAGAACTTAAATTGAGTTTAGTTCTAATAAAATTTAAAACTATCTCGTTTTTAAAAAATTATAACTATACATAATTAATTATAAAAATACATTAGTTGTATACTTCCCTGAGATTTTTAATAAAAAATGATTATGTTATTGTGATTCTATGAGTTTAGAACTATATCAGGTTATTCTATTGGTCATAATTGGAGCTTTAGTCGGTATCAGTATCAGTTTTGTTGGTCAGACGGGACAAGGAGTTGTGTTTCCCCTTGTATTTCTAATAACTGGTGACATATTTTTAGCGATTGCCATCAATGTTTTAAATGATTTAATTACCTCTTCTTCAGTAAGTTTATTGTACATTAAGAATAAAGAATTTAAAATTAGGAAAGATATATTAATCCTTATTATAATAGCAATAATTGTTTCTCTCTTCGGAGTTTATATCTTAATGACAACTCCTTTGGGCTCTATTTTTGGTTGGTTTTTACCCTTATTTATCACTGTTCTTGGATTACTTTTTGTTAGAAAGGGTTTTCCTACTAAAGAATCTGTGCGAAAAACAGTGAAAAATATTGCTTATAGAGCTTTGAGAAAGAAAGGGGACGAAACTAAACTTGCTGAACTGGAACAAAAAATTAACGAGCAGATGGACACAATTGGTGATGAAATTGAAGGAATCATTCCTTCTAATTCAAGAGTTTTTTACCTCCTTTCTTTAGGTTTTGGAATTTTTATGGGTATTAATTCTGGGATGTTTGGCGCCAATTCAGGTTTAGTGATTGTTTTAGCATTGATTATTCTTTATGGATATCCTCTTAAGAAAGGAGTTGGAACTGCGTTAATCTTAAGTATTTTGGTAAGTATCGCTACTTTTTCAATTTATCAATTTTTAGGAATAATAATTAAAGGGCGGTTTTACTATAATCTAGAAATATCATTATATCTAGCTCTTGGTTCTATAGTTACAGGGTTATTGACTTCTAATTATATACAAAAAATGTCTGCAAAAACTATGGGACGCATGATGGGTTTTGTCATGGTTCTTTTAGGTGTCGTATCCTTTACCTTTTACTTTATTACTTACTAGTCTATTTTCCTTTACATTAATGCTATATCCCTTGAATAAATAAATTTCATAAGTATTAATACCTATATCATTTATCACGTCTTAGGACGTTATATAAATAGTTAGTTTAATTGTAAAAAAAAATTTAATATGTCCGGTTATTATTTAAGAAATTCTGTTGGATCTTGAGCGCATAATCTCTTGATAAAGATTCTTGATAAAGTTATCGAATTGTTTTTTATCATAATGTACGCTCAAAATGTGTCCTAATATAACTGGAATCATATCCAATTTATCATAAACAGGAATAATTTTAATTAAACCCTTTTCCCTTTTTTCAAATGCTATTTGCCACTCCTCGTTTACAGAAGCAGATTTCATAGAATTTTCACTACAAAATAGCAAAAACACATCATATTCATTAAGCGTTTTATCCATAAACTCTTTATAATCTGTAACTTCTTGTACTTTATCAGATTCCCAATACATTACCTTATCAATTTCTGGGTATTCTTCTAAATTCTCTACAATTTTTAATATTTGGAAGTGATCGATATCCATAGTAGAATAACTTAAGAAAATTTTAAGTTCTTTGACTTTCTCAGGCAATAATTTAGAAACTATAGCTTTTGGTTTTAGTTCTTCAGAGCGAATTTCTTCTAATAGAAGCTCTGAATCATCCCTCTCAAGATTTAACATCTCCCATTCTCTATAAATTTTTATGAATTGTTCAATTTGCTCAATATTCGATTGTTTGTCAAAAGCAACTGCTTTCGATTTTGAAAAATATTCACCCTTAATCTCATTATTTTGAATCATTTCTTGTAAGACTTCAATAATGAAATCTTCATCTCTGATTCCAGCTTGTTCACTAATTTCGATTATTTCCAACCTCGCAAATTTTGTGGCTAAATTCAAAACAATTCTTTTAATTATATTAATCATTTCTAAATATTTACAATTACAATCAGTGACTTTTTCATCACATTCCTTTAATATCTCAAATAAACCATATACTTTGCATAAATCTTTAATCTCTTCAAGATCTTTCAGTGCCTCTTTGACATTTTTTTCTTCTATCAGATGATCAACAACTAACAACCTATTATGAAGCTTTTCTTCGACTTTAAATTTCTTTTTATCATATACTTTTATTTTTCTTCCTTTTTTTGGAATGATTATTTTCTGCCGAACAATTACGAAACTTACACCAGAGATACTAACTATACTCACAGCAGTTATAATAATTACAATTAGAATATCAGGTTTCGTCACTACCTCATTTCCTATAAATATATTTCCATTGCTATCTTTTTCAACATAAGCTTCATCATTACGATTGAAGAAGTTATGAGTTATTAAATTATTGTTAGACTGATTAAAAAGTAATCCAATTTGATTAAATCCTAGATAACTTCCACCGATTGTATTACTGTGACTCAATAAAAGATAAATACCCCAATGATTATAATTTATTGTTTCAGTATTGTTTACAATTCTATTATAGTTACTTTCTCTCAAGAAAATACCCGCTAACTTATTATGGTTCATACTACTTTCCATTATAGTGATATTTTCACAATCAAATAAGTAAATTCCATGACCATTATTATTCGAGCAATCAAGATTAATTAATATAGCATTTGAAACATGTTCTAATTTCAGTCCTGCATCATTAGATTTTCCTCCAGAATTATATAATATACTATTCCTTATAATGAAAAACGCACTAGAATTTCTAATTATTAAATTACTTCCCGCATTATGACCATTAATTATTAAAAATTCAATAATATATGGATCATTCCAAGTGCCAGACCCATAACACCACTCTTGAGCTTGTGCTTGACCCCAGGTGTAATTGCCTGCTCCAGTATCGTCGATAACTGTCGATTCTAAACTATAATATTCTGGAAGTTTCATAACAGTTACATTTTGAAAACCAATATTCCCTGCTTTATCAATAGCATAAAAATGTATCTCAATCGAGTCATTAAAAAAATTATCCCAAAGCCCTTGATCTATTTTTCCTGTTAAACCAGCAAAAGTAAAATTACTTGTTGCATATGTATTGTTAGATAGTGAATACCATGTGAAATCCAAATTTATCTCCGTAATAGAAATATTAAAATCAGGACTAATTAGTTGAAATATTTCATCAATTTCTGGTGAATGAATTGTTATCACAGGAATTTCGATGTCTTTTCTAACCGTTATATCCATAAAGCTCACTTTTCCTAAAGTATTATTTGAATAAAATCTAATCGTAACTGTACCATTTCCATGAGCATCCCATTCTGTCTGATCTATGGTACCATTAGCTATAAATGTAATATTGGTTATACCTCCATCAAGTGTATACCACATTGTATCTACACCATTAATATTATTTATTTCTACATTAAAATTCGGAGAGTTATAACCAAATATACTGTTGTTAGATGGTGTGTTTACTAAAATGGTTGGACCTGATAAAACATCTTTCCTAACTACTATTGAATTGAATGCTAGATTGCCTAATGTATCATTAGCATAAAAAGAAATAGTAACAGTTCCATTTAATTGACCATTCCATTCAATCTGGTCTATCGTCCCATTAGCTATAAATATAAAATTCGTGAGTCCACCATTAAGTGTATACCACATTGTATTAATTCCGTTGATATCAGTAATTTCTACATTAAAGGATGGCGCTAAAGAACCAAAGAGCTCATTTGGTAAGGGTAAGTTAATAGTAATATCAGGAATTTCAATATCCTTGCGAATTACTACGAAATAAGAAGCTAAGTTCCCTACCGTATCATTTGCATAGAATGTGATTGTAAGTGTTCCATTTACTTTATTACCCCATTCAATTTGATCTATCGTCCCATTAGTTATAAATGTTAAATTGGTTAAACCTCCGTCAAGTGTATACCACATTGTATCTATTCCATTGATATCAGTAATTTCGACATTAAATGAGGGTGAGAGAGGCCCAAAGAGTTCATTTGGTATAGGTGAATAAATAGTAATATCAGGAATTTCAATATCTTTCCTAACTACAATTGAATTAGAAGCTACATTCCCTAAGGTATCATTAGCGTTAAAAGTGATTGTTACTGTTCCATTTAGTTGAGCATTCCATTCAATCTGGTCTATCGTCCCATTAGTTATAAATGTTAAATTGGTTAAACCTCCGTCAAGTGTATACCACATTTTATCTAAACCATTAATAGCAGTTAATTCTATATTATAGTCTGGAGGAGAATACCCAAACAAACTATTTGAAGCTGGTGTATTTATTAAAATAGTTGGACCAGACAAAACATCTTTCCTAATTACAATGGAATTAGAACCTAAATTCCCTAATGTGTCATTTGCATAGAAAGTGATTGTTACAGTTCCATTTGTTTGAGCATCCCATTCGATCTGATCTATCGTCCCATTAGTTATAAGCGTAAAATTTGTGAGTCCCGCATCAAGTGTATACCACATTGCATCTATTCCATTGCTATCAGTAATTTCCACAGTAAAATTTGGTGCAAGAGACCCAAAGAGCTCATTTGGTAAAGGTGAGTTAATAGTAATATCAGGAATTTCAATATCTTTGCGAATAATTATATAATCAGATGCTATATTTCCAATAGTATCATTAGCGTAAAAAGTTATGGTTACAGTACCATTTAATTGAGCATTCCATTCAATCTGGTCTATCGTCCCATTAGTTATAAATGTAAAATTGGTTATACCTCCGTCAAGTGTATACCACATTGTATCTATTCCGTTGATATCAGTAATTTCCACAGTAAAATTTGGTGCAAGAGACCCAAAGAGCTCATTTGGTAAAGGTGAGTTAATAATAATATCAGGAATTTCAATATCTTTGCGAATAATTACAAAATTAGATGCTGTATTTCCAACAGTATCATTAGCATAAAAAGTGATAGTAACGGTTCCATTTAGTTGAGTATTCCATTCAATCTGGTCTATCGTCCCATTAGTTATAAATGTAAAATTCGTGAGCCCACCATCAAGTGTATACCACATTGTATCTATTCCGTTAATATCGGTAACTTCCACATTAAAAGATGGGGCCAGAGAACCAAAGAGTTCATTGGATATGGGAGAATTAATAATAATGCTTGGTCCTTCGATATCCTTCCGAACTATCACAGAATTAGAAGCTACGTTCCCTAAGGTATCATTTGCGTAGAAAGTGATGGTAACGGTTCCATTTAATTGAGCATCCCATTCAATCTGGTCTATAGTCCCATTAGTTATAAATGTAAGATTTGTAAGTCCACCATCAAGTGTATACCACATCGTATCTATTCCATTGCTATCAGTAATTTCCAAAATAAAAGATGGCGCTAAAGACCCAAAGAGCTCATTTGGTAAAGGTGAGTTAATAATAATATCAGGAATTTCGATATCTTTGCGAACTACTACAGAATTAAACGCTAAATTTCCAATAGTATCATTAGCGTAAAAAGTGATGGTAACGGTTCCATTTGATTGAGCAGCCCATTCAATCTGGTTTATGGTCCCATTGGATAAAAATGTAATATTGGTGAGCCCACCATCAAGTGTATACCACATCATATCTATTCCATTGCTATCAGTAATTTCCACAGAAAAAGTTGGTGCTAGTGATCCAAAGAGCTCATTTGGTAAAGGTGAAGTAATGTTAATATTAGGAACTTCAATATCCTTTCGAACTGTCACAGAATTAGAGGCTAAATTCCCTGCCGTATCATTTGCATAGAAAGTGATGGTAACAGTACCATTTGATTGAGCAGCCCATTCACTCTGGTCTATGGTCCCATTAGATATAAAGGTAATATTAATAAGCCCCCCATCAAGAGTGTACCACATTGTATCTATTCCATTAATATCAGTAATTTCCACACTAAAAGTTGGTGCTAGGGATCCAAAGAGCTCATTCGATATAGGAGAAATAATGATGATGTCTGGCGCTATGGTATCTTTCCTAACTGTAACAGAATCAGAGGCTAGATTCCCTAGAGTATCATTTGCATAGAAAATTATTGTAATAATACCATTTACAAGCTTATTCCATTCATTCTGATCTATGGTCCCATTGGTTATAAATGTAATATTAGTAAGCCCTCCATCAAGCGTATACCACATTGTATCTACGCCATCTTTATCGTTTATTTCCACATTAAAATTCGGAGAAGTGATCCCAAATACACTGTTTGAAATGGGTTGATTTATTAAAAGATTTGGAGCATTGGTATTAATAATAATATCTTTATTATAACCAAGAGATCCTGATGATCCAGGGTCAGAAAGTGTTAGATTAGCATCATTTCCTACGAAATCCTTAATTGTACCACCGTTTAGAGATAAAGCATTAGTGGAAATATAATCTAGGTCAGGAGAGATGTGTCCTGGTGCTACTGTATAAGTAAAAGTAAGAATAGTTGTTCCAGTACCGTTTGTGTAATTTACAATAGCATCAACAGAACCTGTTTCCAAAGTAAGTTGTGGTGTACCTGTGACATATACAAGTTCAGAGAATAGTACTTCAATTAATATGACTTCGCCTATAGTGTAAGATCCATTAGCTTTGGTTGAATTGACATTCGTAATTGTTGGTATCTTGATATCTTTGTATAAACTCAAAATGTATATATTGTTCAAATTACCTACAGTATCGTTTGCAAAGATGGACATTTGAAATACGCCTTCATCCGGCAAGCTAACCCATATCGATGCGTCAAGTAGTACATCAGTGTTGTTAGTTATCATAACATTAGTAATTCCAACAGTATACCAAATTGTGTCAAGGTTAGAATCAAATGCGATAATATTAATAGTAGGTGGAGTATTCCAATAAGTATTATTTCCTGGGGAATTTATTGTAACAAATGGTGCTACAATATCTTTCCTTACTTTTACTGAATTAGAAATTACATTCCCTAGAGTATCATTTGCATAGAAAATTATTGTAACAGTACCATTTACAAGCTTATCCCATTCTGTCTGATCTATGGTACCATTGGATATAAAGGTAATATTAGTAAGCCCCCCATCAAGTGAGTACCACATTGTATCCAAATTTGTACCGGAAATTTCAACATTATATGCAGGAGCCATAGCACCAAACAGTTGATCTGCTGATGGAGAAACTATATACATAGATAAATTACTTGCGAATACCGTAACTGTTATATTAGTTGATATTTGCGTATAATTAACCTTATAGGCATTAATTTCTAAATCGTTTATTCCAATCATTAGATCCGAAGTATTCAAAGTGAGAATATAATACTCTGCAGAGGCATTTTCCACAAAAAATGCTGTAATAGTAGACCCTGTTATATTTACGGTAGCTGCGTTAATGAAGTTTGATGTTAAATTTTCCCTATAAGTAATTATAATCTCTAATAGTTCGTTGTAATAAAGAGAAATTGATTTATCAATTGTTTTATTTTCACCATTAAGTATTATATTATCTATTTTTGCAGCTATAATATTAATCCCATCATCCCATATTGGAAAGTTATCTTGACTTCCCGCGGGACCTGGTATTATATATGGAGTATCCCCTATTCCATCATCATTTGCGTCTACACCCCCATAATCGTCCCAATAGTTACCAAAAGTTCCATTGTCCCACGCATTACTGGTCCAATTATCAAAAGCATTGACATTATTCGCGGTAAAATTGTTATCAAAAACTAAAGTATTACTAACATTATTCAAAAATAAACCAAATTGAGAATTGTTGTATATGAAGTTTCCTATTATGTTAGTGTTATTAATTATTAGAAGATTAAAATTGTCTAGATGAATCCCTACGCTGTTATTCGAACAATTATTCCCAATAATTTCTCCATTACTAGCATTTATTAACTTGATCCCTGCAACGTTTGAATTAAACAATGTACAATTTTCAATTCTAAAATATACATCCGAATTTTCAATGTGAATACAACTAACCGATTCGTTTCGAGCGTCAATTACTAAATCTTCTATTACATAAGGATCCACACTTGTACCCTGTCCCGTGCATATACCTTCGTTTTTTAAATATTGCCACTCTTGATTGCCATCTATAGAAATAGTTTGTGGAGCTATTGCACTGTCCTGTGTTACATCATAAAAACTTAATATTCCCATCGCATTTGATTGAAATCCAAGAATATGGCTTCGATAGGCGTCATAATTGTGTGCAATACAACCAAATGCCCATGGCATATCTTCTTCAACTAAAAGTTGTTGGATTCTTTGGTACATTACATTTCTTGCATTTGGATCTGTTTCAAATATTGCAGCTTCCATTAGTAATTGTACATTATCCCATGGATCATACGGATCTCTTCCTGCACCTATAGCTGCTGTATAAGCGTTATATTGAACTCCATTAGATGCTAAAGATCTATTCGTAAATAATGGGTTTATGAAAGTACTTGGATCACAATAATCAGGCCCCCAGCCCATCCAAAATAATTCTAACATATTTCGTGTATAAGGTTCGATTTCATATAATCTATATACGTAATTCGACCATGTCATACCAGCATCAGTAACTTCGATTCCGATCTTATCAAGATTATCTTGCAATAAAACCAAAATATCTTCGCGGAGTGTGTTTCCTATGTTATAAGTATAATTGTAGGTACGGAATGTTGCGGCAGACCATTCAGCTTCATTAGTACCAGGGTATGTTGTATCCCATCCTATTCCAAAACCCATACTTTGCATTATTTCTCTAGCTTTACTAATGTTAAATGTTGCGATATCAAACGACCAGTTAGCATAAGGCATATTTTCCGGTATAGGTGACTTTAATCTTACAGCGTTTCCTCCATATAATTCATTAATAATATAAGAATAGTTAATGGCATAAGAAATTGCTTTTCGCCACGTATTATTGATCATTTGATTATTCATACCGAGATATTGAATAATCATATCTTGACCAGCGTTAACTAATGTAATATCGGGATTACTATCAAAAAGGGAAAACATTGAAGTCAATGGATCAACTAATAAATCAACATCACCTGTTAACAAAGCGTTATTTCTTGTTACAGCATCATTTATAATTAAGAATTTAAGGATTGTAATATTGGCTCTTCCTGCCCAAAAATTTTCAAAAGCATGAAATTTTACTTCAATATTAGGTAGATAATAATCATAAACAAACGGACCAGTGCCGACTAGATCTCCTGTATTGGTATCAATAACATCAAATTGGGGCGTAGATGTAGGAGAAAGAATGCTTGAGCCAGGAAAGCATAATAAATGTTCAAATACTCCATATGGTTTATTTAATTCAAACCTAATTGTAAACTCATCAACAATAACAGTATTATCAATAATGGGGAGAGTAGTTCCAAGATCAGGATCATAATATTCATAAAGTTCATGTGCCTGAGCCATAGAATTATTGATAAAATACTTTAATCTATCAAAAGTAAATTTTACTGCAGTTGCATTAAATTTAGTTCCATCATGGAAAAATACATCAGATCTGAGAGATACAGTATACCATGTATCCGTAGAATTTATCATCCATGTACCCCATGAAGTTGCAAGATTAGGTATAATAGGAAGATTGGGATCCGATATTTTGTATTTAAATAATCCTTCACATACTTGAGTTATTACATCAAATGATGCGGAATCCCAAGCAACATGAGGATCAAGATCGGATGGACCATAATCAGTACCAAAAACGAGTTTGAATATATCATCTCCTTGGTCGATCCCATCTTCAAATAATGGAAAGTTATCTTGACTTACCGTTGGACCAGGTATCGGATATGAACTATCTCCTATACCGTCATCATTTTCATCTGCTCCTGCATAATCGTCCCAATAATTTCCAATACTTCCATTATCCCATGAATTGCTAAGGACACTTTCAAAAGCATTCATATTATTCGCAATAAATGAATTATTATAAATTAGAGTACTAGTACTGTTATTTACAAACATCCCGTATTGAGCATTGTTATTTATATAATTAGCCGTGATGTTAAAATTAGTATTAAGATTGTATAGATTTATCCCTACACCGTTATTTGAACAATTATTATCAATAATTTGTCCATTAGTAGTGTTTGTCAATTTAATTCCTGCATCTGTTGAATTATACAAGGTACAATTTTCAATTCTAAAATATACATCAGAATTTTCAATATGAATACAACTAACAGAACTATTTCGACTATCAATCACTAAATCTTCTATCACATAAGGATCGGAACTTGTGCCCTGTCCCGTGCATTTACTTGCATTTTTAAAAAATAGCCATTCTTGATTACCATCAATGTAAATATTATTTGGTGAGATTGTACTATCTTGTGTAACACCATAAAATTTCAATATTCCCATTGCATTCGATTGAAATCCAAGAATATGGCTTCGATAGGCGTCATAATTACGTGGAACAAAACAATATGCCCACGGCATATCCTCTTCTACAAGAATTTGTTGAATCCGATCATAGTATAATTTTCTTATATTTTGATTGGTTTCATTTAGTGCTGCTTCCATTAAAAGTTGTACATTATCCCATAGATTAAATGGATCTCTACCAGATTCTATTGCTGCAGAATAGCCATCATACAAAGCAGTATTAAAATTACTAAGATCGAGTGTTCTATTAGTTAATAAGGTATTAATATAATTGCTTGGGTCATTAAAGTCAGGTAACCAACCAGACCAGAATAACTGTAGTTTTTTCCAGCCTTCCACCCCATTATAAAACATTCTTTCTAGATATTCTGACCAGTTCATACCGGCATCAATAACATCGATTCCAATTTTATCAAGATTATCTTCTAATAACATTAATGTATCTTCACGAAACTGATTACCTAAATTATATGTGTAGTTAAAGGAAGCGAATGTTGCGGCAGACCATAAACCCTCATCAGTTCCAGGATAAGTTGTATCCCAAGTTAATCCAAAACCCATGCTTTGCATTATCTCTCTTGCTTTAGTGACATTATATGTTGCTACATCAAGCGACCAGTTAGCAAATAATACATTTTCAGGCAGAGGTGACTTTAATCTTACCCCATTTCCTCCATATAATTCATTAATAATATATGAATAGTTAATAGCATAGGAAATTGCATTCCTAAAAGTGACGTTGATGTGATAATTGCTCATCTGAAGAGGATAAACTGTTGCAGTATTTCCAGCGTCAATTAATCTAACATCAGGATCAGCATCTAATGCAGAATACATCGAAGGTTGAGGATCAATTATTAAATCGACTTCACCTGATAACAAAGCGTTATTTCTTGTTATTGCATTATCTATAATTGAAAATTTAAGAATTGTAATATTGGCTCTTCCAGCCCAGTAATTCTCAAAAGCATGAAATTTTACTTCATTATCAATTAAATAATGATCATAAACAAATGGACCTGTACCGACTAAATCCCCTGAAGTAATATTAATGTACTCAAATTGAGGTGTAGACATGGGAGATAAAATGAAAGATGCAGGAAAACATAGAAGTGCCTCAAATGGCCCGTATGGTCTATTTAACTCGAACCGAATTGTATATTCATCTATAATAACAGTATCATTAACAATAGGAAGATGAATTCCAAGATCGGGATCAAAATATTTATAAAGTGAAGCAATTACTGCAATAGTTTTTTCTTGAGGAAGAGTACCGCTTACATTCATAAAATAACTTAATCTATCAAAAGTAAATTTCACTGCAGTTGCGTTGAATTTAGCTCCGTCATGAAAAAGCACATTAGGTCGAAGAGACACAGTATACCATGTGTCTGTGGAATTAATCATCCATGTACCCTTTGATGTTGCTAAATGGGGTATAATTTGTAAATTCGGATCGGTTAAATTGTATGTAAATAAGCCCTCACAGACTTGGTCTATCACATTAAATGAAGCGGTATCCCAAGAGTCCAAGGGATCAATACTATATGGACCAGAACTAGTGCCGAATATTAACTTAAATATATCATTTTCTTGGTTACTTGACCTAAGATCCTTTTCATAAGAAAGATCTTCTTTAGGTTTCGTATTGATATTTATATTCGTATTTGATATGAAATTTGAGAAAAATGTAATTAAGATGAAGAATAATATTAGAACTCGTTTTAAATTTAATTTCTTATTAAAATTCATTGAAAACGTATTATTTTTTATTTTTCTTGATAGAGGAGCATACGCTTTGGATTTCATATTACTAAATCTAAATTAAGATCTAGAATATTTTTTTAATATCGATTTACACAATTGTATAACGCTTAATGATAACTAGGATCTTTTTCCTTTTAAGACTTTATTTTTTTGACATTTTATTCATAAATTATTATTTTAAAAATGATTATTAAAATAAGTTAAGAAAATAGTTTATATTAATAATAGGAACATTATTGTCAGGCTATAATATGTGGTATTCTTCTGCCCTTTGAGCGCAAAATCTCTTGATAGAGTTCTCCGATAAAATTATTAAAATCTTTTTTATCATATTTAATTTTTAAAAAATGTCCTAATATAACTGGAATGTGTTCCGCTTTTTTATAAACTGGAATAATAGAAAGTATTCCCTTTTTCCTTCTCTGGAATGCAGCTTGCCACTCATCCTTTACAGAAACGGATTTCTTAGAGTTTTCACTACAAAATAATACAAACACATCGGATCTTTCAAGCATTTTATTCATATATTCTACAATATTTTGTCTACTATCTGCCTCCCAATACATTACTTTATTAATCTCTGGG
>SMTZ1_10000237_pt1 | contig 47874 bp, 47 predicted proteins | sample DeeMarSWOR136_30_FD_25667 | JGI IMG/M metagenome (IMG submission 25667) | reverse complement strand
AATATATTATGTTAGAATTTCTTTCAGCAGCACCACTTAATCCTTGAATTCCGATATCGGTTGTTCCTCCATCACCAGCAAAGACCAACGTCGTCATTTTTTCCCAAACTCTGCCTGGAAACCTATATGCTTTAGCTTTAAAAGCTTCAGATACACCAGTAGCTGCTGCGGCACCCGCTGCAAATGCCATATTTAAAAATGGAAAATTTGGCGCAGTTTTAGGCCATAAACCCACTACTACATTTAAACAGCTAGCAGGAGTGACTAATGTAGTATTAGGTCCAAGAGCTTTCATTGCCCATCTTAAAGCAATTTCAAGTCCACAACCTGCACAACAAGAATTTCCCGGTAAGAAAAATTCTTCTTGACAAGATTCTTGTACTTCTTTTAATGATACCACGATTTAATCCACCTCTAATAAGCCATCCCAATAAGTATTTTCAATCATATCTTCTGGTAACTCTCCAGTTTCGTTTAAATTTACTAAAACCTTAAGTTGATTCTTTTGTTGATCTAAACTTACTTCTCTTCCTCCTAACCCAGCGATAATTGGCAAAATTCTTGTTGATAAACCTGAATTATATAATGAAGCGCAAACCTCACTGCTAACAGGTCCTCCTGTAGGAGAACCAAATGCTGTAGCTCTATCTGCTACTCCAAGAACTTTTACCTTTTTAGCAATATTAATTATATCCTCCACTGGAAAGGGTCTAAGATAGCGTAATTTTACACATCCTACTTTATATCCCTCTTCTCGCAATTCATCTACCGCTTGTTCCATTTGCATAGCTAATTCTCCATAATTTAATATTGCGATATCAGAATCATCTATTTTATATTCTTGAATCATACCATTTCCATAGCTTCTGCCAAAAGACTTTTCAAATTCTAAGGCTACTTCCTTTATCTTTTGTTTCGCTAATACCATCGTATGATGAATTTTTAACCTAAACTCATTATAGAATCCTGAAGGCATTATAAGGTTTCCATGCATCATGGGTCTTTCAGGATCAAGAAAAATGTGTGGCCAACCTTTCTCGTCAGGAAGAGGAGGTAAAAATTTATCAACCTTATCTTGTTGCTCTAAAATAACCGGTTTTGAGGTATGGGATAGAATGAATCCTCCATACGCAACAAATTTCGGTAATAAAATATCATAATCTTCACAGATCTTATACGACATCAGAATATCATCATAAATTTCTTGATGATTTGATGCAAAAGAAATCATCCATCCAGTATCTCTACAACTTACTACATCTGTAAAATCGGCCCATATATTCCATGGAGGAGCTGGTCCCCTTGAAGCGATGGTGGTAACAATAGGTAATCGACAACCTGCTGCCCAATGAACCATCTCATACATATAAAATAAACCTTGACCGGAAGTTGCTGTAAAAGTTCGAGTCCCTGCTACACTGGCTCCGATTATTGATGCCATAACGGAATGCTCAGATTCAACTTTAATATATTGAGTGCCTGGCATTTCACCATTATCCACAAATTCAGATAATTTTTCCACTACGGTGGTTTGTGGTGTAATAGGGTAAGCACTTATGACTTGAACTCGGGCAGATCTTGCACCGTATGCAGCTGCTTCGTTTCCTTTAATTATTTTTGTTTCCCTTTCTTGAATAAAATCTTTTTGGGCTTCAACCATCTTTCACATCACTCTCTCTTACCATTTCTATACTTTTTGAGGGGCATTCTTTAGCACACACTCCACATCCCTTACAGAAAATGAAGTTAACTTCGAAAAAACCTTCACTATTTTTTTTAATAACTCCTTCAGGGCAATACATCCAACAAATGCCGCATTTTGTACAGGTTTCATTATTAATAACTGGTCTGAAAGTTCTCCAATCCCCTGTTGTACCAATACTACCATCTATAGGTAAAGATATAGGGATTGGTGGTAATTCTTTCCAATTTTTATATGCTTGAACTTCAGGTCTTTTATCTTTATCTTCGCAGATGTTTTTCCATTTAACTTTATTCATTCATAATCAACCTCCTTGACATTGTTATAGGCTTCAACAGCGACTTCTATATTTTTCTTCCCCCTAGTTTCTCCATATTCTTTGTAAATAACTTTTCTCATAGTTTCTATATCATAAAAACCGGTAATTTTTCCAAATGCACCTAACATAGGTATATTTAAGATGGGGCCACTTGAATGCATAAAACCAAGCTTAATACAAATACCTGTGGCATCAACAATAAAGACTTTTATATTTTCAGGAAAATCACACGTATTAATTGGATTTTTACTATTAATTATTAATGTCACCCCACTCTTTATTGTCTCCTTTATTCTTGGAATTTCTAATAATGAAGTATCAAAAATTAACATATAGTTGGGATTTACTACACTATCATAAGTTCTAATAGGTTTATCTTTAGATAATTTAGTAAAAGCTTGTATTGGGGCACCTCTTCTCTCAGCCCCGATTATTGGGATTGCTATAGCATCTGTAAAACCTTTCTCATAAGCAAATTGAGCTAATAATTGACTAGCTGTAATTGCTGTTTGACCCCCCCGTCCATGAAATGTAATTTGTATGATTCCGTTATTCATAATTCTAACCAATTTTTTCTAGCTTAATATCTATAATAACAACCAAAATTTCAACCAACAAAAGCGTAATAAAGAATCAATTATTGTAAATTTATAAAATTAATTAAAATTGAACTTTTAAGTGTAAATTAGTCATCAAAACATTAAAAATTTCTGGAATAAAATTATAAGTAAACTGTTTAATAAGTATTAAAGCCTTTATTTGATTAAATCTCGTATACCCTCCTAAAATAAATTCTAAATGCTTTATTAACATGTCAGAAAAAGCTAAAAAAAATGAAGAAAAATTTTCATTTAAATGTCCTTCATGTAAAGACGGAGTTATAGGAATAAGTAAAACAATCTATGATTTACCAGATTCAGATAAAATGTTAATTATAAAATTTGAATGTGATAAATGTGAATTTACTAAAAATGATATAATCCCTTTAACTACTAAGTTCTCTCCGGGAGTGATGATTTTGAAAGTTGAAGATGAAGAAGATCTTAAATCTAAAATCTATAGATCTCCGGTTGGAAAATTAGAAATTCCTGAACTTGAGATTATGGTTGAACCCGGACCTAGCGCGGATTTCTATTATACTAATGTTGAGGGAATTTTATATCGTTTTGAAAATGCTTTATTAATATATAGAAATAACCTCGAAGAAGGAAATCCAGAAAAGAAAGATATTGATGAAATATTAGAAAATCTTCAAAAAGCTCTTAAGGGTCAGTTTAAATTCTCATTAAAAATAACAGATACTGGCGGGGGAAGTTATATTATTCCTCAAAATAAATCCAACTATTCTTTTGAAAAACTAATTGATATAAATTCTGATAAAAATCAAAATAATTTTTAATATCATTTTATAATATGTAATCTTTATTTGAAAAGTTCATTTAACTTAAACTGTGAATAAAATGGTTATTAAAAAAATTGGAATATTAACTGGTGGTGGAGATTGCCCAGGATTAAATTCCGTGATCTATGGAATTATGCTTAAAGCTTACAATAGCAATGTAAATTGTATAGGAATTCTTAAAGGTTGGAAAGGATTTGTAGAAAATGATACAATCCCGCTCAAAATAGCAGAGCATGACGATTTACATACTATTGGGGGAACAATCCTATATACAAGTAGAACCAATCCATTTAAAGGGGCTACGTCAAAGCAAGAAAAAGCAAAAGAATTAACCGAAAAATTCAATGAGTTAGGTATTGACGCTCTTATAGCTATCGGAGGAGATGATACTCTTGGAGTAGCAGATGCTATGCACAAGTTTGCTAATGCAAAAGTAGTTGGTGTTCCAAAAACTATAGATAATGATCTGGCAGGAACACATTATACATTCGGTTTTTGGAGTGCTGTACAATTAGCATCAAATACACTGGATAATCTAACAACGACAGCACATTCGCATCAAAGAGTATTTGTGGTAGAAATCATGGGAAGAGATGCAGGTTTTTTGACAATGTATAGCGGTATTTCTGCTGGAGCGGATATAATTTTAATTCCCGAGACTCCATTTGATTTAGAAAAAGATGTAATTGATGTTTTAAAGAAAAGAGTCAACGCGGGATATAAATATCATATAATTGCTACCTCAGAAGGAGCATATCCTAAATTAGAATCTTTAAACAGAGATTTTAAAACTATATCAAAAGAAGCAATAGATAAACTGCCTAAAGATCCATTTGGAAATCCATTACTCGTACAATTAAACATTTCTCAAATAATTGTAAAAGAACTAAATTTAAGAGATGATTTAAAAGAAGAATTTCAAAAAAATGGAGTAGAATTTGAATGCAGGAGCGTAGTTCTTGGTCATACCATGCGTGCTGGAACTCCGAACTCGTTTGATCGAATTTTAGGATTAAGATTTGGCTTAGCTGCTATGAAACTGGTTTTGGAAGGTAATTTTGGAAATATGGTTTCTTTACAGGGAAATAAAATTAAGGTTGTGCCTCTTTCTGAAGGTGTAAAAAAGAAATATATCACTGCGGAAAACGATAAAATGGAATTACGTGATTTACTTGTAAAAATTAGATATCTATCCAAGCAAAAATAGCTTCTTTTTCCACAGTCTTATCTTTTTAATACCATCTTAATTTAAATTTTTCTTAACTTAACCATAATGTTTTTCCTCTTCATGTTCAGCATCAATTGCATCTAGTTCTACGTCACGTCCTAACCACTTTTCGCTTAAAGTTTCTTTATACCATTCATGTTGAATAATCAAGGACATTATTTCATTAGTTCCAGTCCAAATTTGCCCAATCCTAGAATCGCGAAGTAGTCTTTCGACAGGATATACGGTCGTATAGCCAATACCAGCTAAAATTTGCATTGAATTATTAATTATTTTCCAACAAGAATCAGTCGAAAATTTTTTTGATTCTGAAACCAATCTCCTTTGTAATGCCGCTGGAGCTCCAGAATCGATTGATCTAGCTGTATTATAAACAATTGCTCTAGTGGCATCTAAAAGAGTACAACTTTCTGCAATTAAAAAACTAACAGCTTGAAATTTATTTATCAGTTGACCAAATGCCTTTCGCTTGGTGCTATATTTTGTAGCAATGTGATGAGACGCTTTTGCTAGTCCTATTAGACCCGAAGCAGTGGTTAATCTTTCAGGAACCATCATTTGATAAAAAATTTTGCCCCCCATTCCTTCCCCTAAAAGTATATTCTCTTTTGGAACCTTAACATTATTAAATTTAATACGGCCAGCTCCACCTCCACGGGTTCCCAATAAACCGTAGAGATATTCAGAACTTACGCCTTCTGTTCTATCAACAATAAATAAGCTGAGTGCGGTATGAGGGTCGGCTGTAGGATCTAAATTTGTTCTTGCATAAACCAGAAAAAAATCTGCTCCTTCCGCTCCCACGACAAACCTTTTTTCCCCATTTAAAAGATAGTAATCCCCTTCTTTTTTAGCTGTACATGTGGCTCCAAAGAAATCAGATCCTCCTCTTGGTTCAGTTAATGCTTCAGCTGTAAATTTTTTTCCTTCACACATAGGTTTAAGATAGTTCAGCTTTTGTGCCTCAGTTCCAAACATATTTAAAGCTTCTCCGCATATACTTGGAAGAGAGAACAAACAAGCAAGAGAACTTCCCAACACTCCAATTTCTTCTTGTGCTATAATTTCACTCTCCCAATTTAGACCTCTTCCTCCATATTCTTTTGGGAATCGTATACCTATGAGGTTGTGCTTTGCTAAAGCATATAACCATTCACTTGGATATTGTATTTCATCTTTATCCATTTGTTTCAATAGTGAAGGGGAGACTGCTTCCTTTACAAATTCTTGGACTTCTTCTCTAAATATTTTATTTTCTTCACTTAATAAATAATCATACATTTTCGCTTCTCCTAAAATAATTTATACTGAGATTAAGTAATGATAGGGTTAATAAAAATAATAATCAGATCTACGTTTAATAGTTCATAATTACCAAATTGCAAAACAATTACTAGTTCCTTTTTAATTCTAACTTCCACTGAAGTTCATCAGTTTAAACTATATATTCGATTAAAATTTCTTTAAAAGTAGGAAAAAAATAGCAATAGTAAAAATAACAATGATTAGGAACTAGAAAATTCTCTAAAATTGGTATTTTTAATTTAGAAGATTGAACTATTAAAAAGATGACTTATATGTTCACAAAACTTAAGCATACATATAATGAATATCCCAGATCATTTAAAGTGCTTACTTTAGCCACTTTCATTGATCAATTAGGAACATTTTTATTATATCCTTTTTTTGCACTCTACATAACCGAACACTTTAGTGTGGGGATGACAGAGGTAGGATTCTTATTTTCAATATTTTCAGCAGGAAATATATGTGGTGGTGTGATCGGAGGGGCGCTAGCGGATAAATATGGTCGCCGTACGATACTTCTATTTGGTTTAATTGTAAGTGGGGTAGGAAGTATCTTGATGGGATTAGTTAATGATCTAAATATTTTTTATATCCTTGTTGCGTTCTTAGGTTTGATAGGTAATCTTGGAGGTCCAGCGCGACAAGCTATGGTGGCAGATTTACTCCCAAAGGAAACACAAGCAGAAGGATTTGGGATCCTACGAGTTGCTTTTAATATTTCAGCGACAATCGGTCCTATTCTTGGCGGATTTTTAGCGAATCAATCTTATATGTTTTTGTTTATTGCGGACGCTGTTAGCAGTTTAATTACCGGAGTAATTGTATATCTTGTTATTCCAGAGACGAAACCACAAAAATATGATGACAAACCAGAAGATTCAGTAATTAAAACCATTATAGGTTATAAAGAGGTATTAAAGGATGGGGTATATATTCTTTTCCTCTCTATATCTGCGATAACGGTTTTGGTTTACGTACAAATGAATAGTACATTATCTGTATTTTTACGGGATGTTCATGGATTCCCTACCCAGAGTTTTGGTTTTTTATTAAGCATGAATGCGGTTATGGTGGTACTTTTTCAATTCTGGATAACCAGGAAAATTTCTAAATTTGCTCCCTTGAAAATGATGATACTCGGAACGTTCTTTTATATGATTGGATTTACTATGTATGGTTTTATATCTACTACATTCCTGTTTTTCATTGCTATGGCAATGATTACAATTGGAGAGATGATTGTAGTGCCCATTGGTCAAAGTGCAGCCGCAATTTTTGCACCTGATGATAAACGGGGACGTTATATGGCAGTATATGGCTTTCACTGGGCGATTCCGAATCTTTTTGCAGTTATAGCCGCTGGATTAGTTATGGATTATCTTGGACCAAACTGGGTATGGTATTTAGCGGGAATTTTATCTCTGATTTCAATAGTAGGATTTTGGCTACTTCATGGTGTTGCGAAAGATCGTTTTTCAAAAAAAAAAGAATCTGTAAACGTAGAACATATAGAAACTCTCAATTTAACTTTAACAGAAAAGGTAAGCTGAGTTATAACTTAGGATAAAGATTGACGGATTGTAGTATTTAGAGTTTTTCAGTGCTCTCACTGTCAATTAAAAATTAAAAGAAGATATGTGCTTAATATTACCAGAAGCTATAATAAGATAACATCAAGGTATATATCAAAAATCGTGAAAGTTCAGTTTCACGAAGTTAAACAATTAAAAAAAGAAAAAAATAAATTAAATTCCAAAAATTTGTTTTGCTTTTTCTTCTATTATGCTATTATTTACGAGATCCCAGATTTCACTGTAGAAGAATTCTTTATCATTTTTCACAATTAGGGGTAAACTCTCAACACAAGCACTCATATCACAATATAGGCTGTTAAATGTAGGATTTTTCATTAAAGGATCATTGAAATCTTTAGGATCTTGATAATCCAACACTTTATAATCAATGTTTTTATCTGCTAACCACTTTATTAGCATTTCGCAGAAAAAGCAACTTTTTTTAATAACAATCTTAAATTTTGTCATGGTAGAAAAATTACTAGAATGTTAATTAAATCTTCATTTTATAATTTTAAAATTAGGGTATAATTTCAAATTTAATTTTAAGGTATTCATATTTAATATTAAGTACATCCATTATTTTTTTAGCAAAATTTCGTAAGTTTGTCGCATTTACTTTTTTTTCTTCAGCCTGTTCATGATAAAATTTATGGATCATTTCACGGGTGGCATCAGGACCATTCTCTTCTAGAAATCTTTCCCAATGGATTGACGTTTTGACAATATCTTTAATATATTCATCAGAATATTTAGATTTATCAAAAATTAGTTCATTATATATATCCAATGCTTTTCCTACGCGCTCTAAATGGTCAACAATTGCATAAGCATATCGAAATAAACTTATTAAATTAGATGTGGTTCTAGAATTTCTCGTATTAGCTGCTTCTTCGAACGTAGACCAAGTTTCTAGCCATTCCTCTTTATTTTTACCCGTAATACCATTATTGACCATCGCAACATTGATAATATCACTTAAATCTACATCATGCCCTCTTTTTAATTTTTTACTAAAAATTTGTTTAAGACTAGATCCTTCAAGATAACTTCCTGCGCCAAAATCAAGTAATTGATTTAAATTATTAGCAGCATACAATATTTTACTTTCAGTTTCTTTTGTATCCGGATTTATCCATTTTATTCTTTTCTCGAATTCTCCCGATTCTTTATTTTTTATAAAATTGCAACTTTTTAATGTAGATTCCAGTAATGAGGTTTGAAAAGTCCAAAAATCGATATCATCAGTAAATCTTTTTCTTCTCCAATCTCTAGTAGTATATTTTCCTAAATATAATTTTAAAGTTCCTCTAAGCAATGAAAACTTACCATGTTTTAAGACCTGCTTTGCTACTTGGCAATAATTATTATGCGGGTCATCTGAACATGCAATAATTTCTTTTAAAACATCTCTTACTTCTTTTGCTATGACATCGCACGGAATACTGCCATCTGAAGGATATTCTCTTGAGCCTCCTTTTACAAAATTCTCAAATAGTTTGAAATCATCTTGAGGGATATTATACCATCGATTATCAAACATTAGTTTACTAAAAAAATAGTGGGTAAAACCATTGTCATCGACATAAGTATAACTGGTTATAGGAGCTACATCCCTCTTTTGATCCCCTTTTTTCACTGCATCTGCTTTAACGTCCCAAACTACACTCATCGATTAAAAATAAGGCAAGCTATTTTTAAACTTTGTTTTTATAAGACATTAACTAATATGGTTTTAAGTTATTATAATAAAGATAACGTGGATTTATTACATTTAAAACCCTAACCATATAACAATGAATGAATTTTTCAAAGTATATACTTATACTCCTTGGGATAGATTAAGATCTAACCAACTAGCTGAAGTTAAGTTACTTTCAGTAAAAAGTTTTTTTAATAAATATCCTATAATTGAAAAAGAATTTTTTAGTGATTTATTTATTAATTTAAATAAGTATCAACATTACAGTCAATTTGAGACCGTTAGAAGAATTGTGGGGCCAAATAATGAAGATTACACCATTTCAACTTGGAGATTTCTCTGGGCTTTTGATACTGAAAATCGGATGTATCAATTTTTAGTTCAGAAAATTGAGGAAGATGAGGAAATCTCTCAAGCTACACTTGCTGCGTTGGCTCCTCCAGAATTAGCAAAATTATTTTCAACTTACAAAGGAAAAGCGATAGATCGAATATTTTCACTTTTAAATGAACCAACTAAGATAAAATTTTTAATTTTTCTTAATCCTAAAGGAAAATCTATTGCTGAAGAAGCAGAGAATATTATCAAAAAAAAAGCTAAATCAGAGAAATTAAAATATATACAATCGCTTATTAATCAACCCAATATAAAAGGACAATGGTTTCCTACTTTTGAATTAAGATGCCCTAGCTGTAATCAATTAATTACTAGGGTAGGAAATTATAACATCGATTTTAACAAATTTATATGCCCTTACTGTGGATATAAAAAAGAAAAAAAGGAGTAAAAAACTTCTATAAACATTTATAATGATTTTTATTTTATAATTCGATATATAATTTATATTATCTAAGAAAATCACAAGAGTTTATATAAAAATGTTCGTTGCGAGTCTTGACTTAGGAACAACAGGTTGTCGTACATTCATTTTTGATATAGCAGGAACAATATTAGCGAGTGATTATCAAGAATGGGAAAGTATATACCCTCAACCTTCTTATGTAGAACAAGATGCAAACATTTGGTGGGATTCAATTAAAAAAACAATTGAATCCGCCATTAAAAAGAGTGGAATTGATAAAACAGAAATCGTTAGCCTCTCTGTCACAAATCAACGAGAAACTATAGTACCAATTGATAAACAAGGAAATACACTTCACAATGCGCTGGTATGGCAAGATAGAAGAACAACAGATCAGGTAGAATTTATAAAAAAAAAAGTGGGATTAGAAAAAATATATAAAACTACAGGTTTGACGATAGATCCCTACTTCTCAGCTACAAAGATTCTTTGGTTTAAAGATAGAAAACCAGAAGTGTATAAAAAAACTCATAAATTTTTACTAGTTTCTGACTTCATAATATATAAACTTACAGGACAGTTTTATACTGATCACTCTAATGCCTCAAGAACCATGTTATTTGATATTAACACTCGTAGGTATTCAGATGAAATTGCTTCAAAATTAGAGCTAGACTTGGACAAAATGCCAGATCCAGTAGAAAGTGGAGTTGATGTTGGGGAAATAACAACCGAGGAAACTTTATTTGATAAAAAAACCCTAGTAATTACAGGTGCGGGAGATCAACAATCAGCTGCTTTAGGTGTTGGTGTTGTTTCTCCTGGTAGAATTAAGTTAACGACAGGAACAGGTAGTTTTCTTCTAGCTTATTTAAACGAACCAAAATATGATCCTAACAAAAGAGTCTTATGTAGTTGCCATGCTATTCCTGGAAAATGGGTTCAGGAGGCAAGCATTTTCACGACGGGAGCTTTTCTTAGATGGTTTAGAGATGAACTTGGTTATAAGGAATGTCTAGAAGCAGAAGAACAAAATCAAGATCCTTATATAATCATTGATGAGGAATCAGAAAAATCTCCTTTAGGGGCTAATGGTTTATTAGCTTTTCCACACCTAGTTGGAGCAGGAGCACCCCATTGGAACCCTTACGCCAGAGGTTTAATCTTCGGATTAGCTCTGGGACATAAAAGAAGGGATATAAGTAGGGCAATTTTGGAAGGAGTGGCGTTTGAGGTAAAAAAGAATATTGAAGTTTTTAAAGATCTTGGAATTGAACCCCAAGAATTAAGATTAACTGGTGGAGGTTCACGTTCGGATTTTTGGAGTCAAATTTATGCCGATGTATTAGGAATAAACTGTGTAAGGAATGTAGTGGAAGAAGCAACATCTCTTGGCGCTGCAATATTAGCAGCTGCGGGAGCAGGATTATTCCCAGATATAGCAAAAGCTGCTGAAAATATTTGTAAAATAGAAAAGAAATGGATCCCAGACCTTAATAGAAAAGAGCAATATACACAAATTTATGATTTATTTTATGAATTATATAATTTATTAGATACAAATGGCATTTATAAAAAGTTAAATTCTCTCTTCCAGAATAAAGATAATGATTAATACTTCTTATATTCTGTATTATTTTTTAATCGTATCAATAATAAACAATTTTATATACTTTAATTGTTATAACATCATTAATTAAAATGGATTAGTGTTTATTATGGCAGAACCTCATTATATTAAAAAAGAAGAATATAATAATCGGCAAAGAGCTGGAGCGGAATTATATTACGTTTTAATTGTTATTGCATCTCTAGTAAGCCTTGGAGGATTGATATGGTCAATCGCAGATTATATATCTCCTACTGGAAAACTTCAAACCTTCTTGAGTTTAAATTTAGGATTTCAAATAGCGATTGTAGCAGGATTTTTAGCTGGCTTATTCTTCCTATTAATTTTCTTTTTTGGTTTATTCAGAAAAGGACGTAAATATTTTTTGAAAATGATGTTTAAAAAGAAGGAAATTGAAGAAAGATTCAAAAACCGCTTATCTGTTAAATTAATTGCAGGTGGATTATTAATAAGTATAATTGCTATTATTGTGGGTATTGTAATTTCTCTAATTTTTGAGATTTTCATTGGAGATAGCGGTTCTCCATTTTATAGCTTTTTAAGATCATTCACATCAGGTAATTGGGTACTATTTTCTGGAATCATATTATATATTGCAGCAGGGATAGTACTATTTATGGTCTATTTCTGGAAGAATGGTTACTATGTGATATTAAAGATCATGGGTACTCTAGAATCAGGAGATTAATTCTCCTAATATGAACTAAAATTTTTTCTCTCTCTTTTTTTTATTTTAAATTAGAAAATTCATTCTCTTATCTTATTTTTATAAATTTCTTATCTTATCTAAAATCAATGCCCTTTAAGGTTGGGATAGTTTTTAATTTCCTCCAATTACCAGATGTTTCAAAATTTCCGTTTGTTATTAATAAGCGTACAGACGGTTCTTTAGTCAGAAAAGGACTTTTTGTATATACAAGATCTATAGAGGGTTATTTAATAGGCATAATTGAAAAAATCGTATTATTAAACGAATATTTTTCAGATGCACTTACTATTAAAGCCTATAATAGTGAAAACAATCCCAACGTATTAAAGGGTCTATTTCCTAGCGATAATTTTGAATATGCCATAGGGATTGTCAAAAATTTAGGCTTAATTGAATTTAAGGATAAGAAAGAAACAGAGATTTTTAAAATTAAGCGAATGACTTATCCAGCAAGTCCTGGTAAAGGAGTATATTTAGTTGAAGATGATATTCTAAGGAAATTTATTGGATTGGATCCTGGTTCTGGTTTAGATTTAGGAAAATTAAAGGTTTCAAATTTAGAAGCAAAAATAAATTTAAATCGCTTATTTAATAAACATTTTGCCATATTATCAATTTCAGGAGGAGGTAAAAGTTATCTTACCTCAATTATAATTGAAGAACTTTTATCTAGAGATAAATCTCTAGGCACTCCTGCAGTAGTTTTAATTGATGTACATGGAGAATATTCCTATTTAAAAAAAATTTCTAAATTCCAAGATAAGATTAAATTAATAGATACCACATATTTTCAAATTTCAGTTCCTAAGATGAATGCTTATTCTTTTAGGAAGTACCAAGAACAAATTTCAAATGTTCAAGTAAGAGAATTATCAAGATACATAAAAAAACTAAGAAAAGATGAAGTTAAGAGAAACAATTACTCATTAAAAGATTTAATTGAAGAAATTGAGAAAGATTCTGAAGGAAATAAGAATACTAAGCAAGCTTTAATAGGATGGTTGGCAGATCTCGATTACTTAAGACTTTTTGGACCTCAAGAGAATCCAATATTGAAAAGTTTAATAAATCAAGGAGAGTTAACTGTGTTTAACCTGCAGAATGAAATCTCAATTACTAAAAAACAAATAATTGTAGATTATATTTGTAGTCGCTTATTTTATTTACGTAGAATGAACCAAATAGCTCCGTTTCTACTAATTGTCGAAGAAGCTCATCAATTCTGTCCAGAAGCCGCACACTCAAAAGCAATTTCTAAACAAATTATTGAAACTATTGCCAGAGAAGGAAGAAAGTTTATGGCATGCTTATGTTTAATAAGTCAAAGACCAAAAAAACTAAGTACAACTGCATTATCTCAATCTAATTCAAAAATGATTCTTAATATTAAAAATCCGTATGACCTCAAACACCTAATGGACAGTTCAGAAGCAATTACAAAAGAATATGCAGATATGGTTTCAAGCTTGGGGGTAGGAGAAATGCTATTAATGGGGAATGCTATTAATTATCCGATTTTTATTGAAATTAGAGAGCGAAAATTTAAATCACTTATTGAAAATTTAACTTTATCTCAAGTTTGTTTAAATTGGAATAATACTTCATTAAGTTAAATTTCCCATTATTTCCTCTCTTACTTCTTGGTTACGTTTGTTAAAGACGATCATCTTTTTATTCTTAGATACACGAAATACATTTATTATAGATCTGCTTTCTAATTTCATGTAGATCTCTTCTAATTGTAAAGAGTTTATGAAAGGAAATTCTTTTTTTAATAATTCTTCTAAACGTTTATCTAAAATTTCTCCCTTATTTTTTATTAAAATATCAATTATTGAATTGATTATCGGTTTTTGATTCCAGCGATGTAATTCTATAATTTTTCACCTAATTTTAAATTCAGAATTAGTAATTTAACAACAATATTTAAAAACATACACTATTAAATTAATTTTATGATTATTAGACAAATAAACGATCCTCTTTTGCTTTCTCAATAATCCTACTTTTTAATCTTAATCCAAATTGTTCATACCACTTAATTACTTCAGGTGTAATAGTGGGAAAAACAAATTCAATTGCTTGTTTAAAATGCTCCCATGTGACTTTTCTTGCTCTAATATTTTCTCTGAGAGCTAACATAGCTGCTTCTCTGCATAATGTCTCAATATCAGCACCAGAAAAACCTTTAAGCTTTTTATTTAAATCTTCTATGTCTATATTGCTAGCAAGAGGCATATTTTCAGTATATAAATTTAAAATTTCTTTCCTTCCTTTTTCACTAGGAGCTGGAACTAATAAAATACGATCAATTCTTCCTGGTCTGATTAAAGCGGGATCTAAAATATCTGGGCGATTAGTTGCAGCAATAACCACAATATCTCTATTGATTTCTAATCCATCTAATTCAGTTAAAAATTGTGATAATACTTTCTCGGTGACCCCTGAATCTGAAGTATATCTACCTCTACTAGGTGCAATAGAATCAAATTCGTCAAAGAAAATAATGCAAGGTGCTGACATTCTTGCTTTTCGAAAAACCTCTCGAATAGCCTTTTCACTTTCTCCTACAAATTTAGATAGAAGTTCTGGTCCCTTAATAGAGATAAAATTAGCTTTACTTTCGTTTGCAACTGCTCTAGCTAATAAGGTTTTACCGCAACCAGGGGGTCCATACAGAAGAATTCCTTTTGGAGGACTAATTCCCATTCTCTTAAAAATTGCTGGATGGGATAAAGGCCAATCAACCGCTTCAATTAATTTCTGCTTTAAATCTTCTAAACCACCAATTTCTTCCCATGAAACATTTGGAACCTCAACGAAAACTTCTCTAATACCCGAAGGAAGAACCTCCTTCATAGCATTATCAAAATCTTCTTTTCTTACTTCGATTTGTTCTAATAATTCAGGATCGATAATCTCCGATTCTAAATCGATCTGAGGTAAATATCTTCTTAATGCTGACATAGCTGCTTCCCTACAAACAGCGGATATATCCGCTCCAACGAATCCATGTGTAATATTAGCAAATTCTTTCAGTGATATTTTTTTATCTAAAGGCATATTCCTCGTATGAATTTGAAAGATTTCTCTGCGTCCTTTCTCATTGGGTACTTTTATCTCGATTTCACGATCAAATCTTCCAGGCCTTCTTAAAGCCTCATCTAAACTATTCGGTCTATTGGTTGCTCCAATAACTATTACCCTTCCTCTACTATGTAGTCCATCCATTAAAGCTAATAATTGAGCAACGACTCTACGCTCCACTTCTCCAGTCACAGTCTCTCTCTTAGGAGCGATCGCATCAATTTCATCGATGAAAATAATTGAAGGGCTTTTCTCTTCAGCTTCGTCGAATATTTTTCTCAATTTCTTTTCTGATTCTCCATAAAATTTACTCATTATTTCTGGACCATTAATTGAAATAAAGTGTGCCTCACTTTCATTTGCAACTGCTCTTGCTAATAATGTTTTTCCACATCCAGGAGGGCCTCGTAATAAAACTCCTTTAGGAGGATCAATACCAAGGCGTTTAAACAATGAAGGATGTCTTAGAGGCAACTCTACCATCTCTCTAACACGCTGAATTTCTCTATCCAAACCACCAACTTCCTCATATGTTACGTAAAAAGCACCTTTTTCTTCATCTTCAGTTATCTGTTCACTTATATGTAATTGTGTATCTGGTTTTATTGTACAAACTCCATTGGGTTTCATACTTATTACTTTAAATGTAATTTCTCTACTAATTCCAATCGAAATAAAGATATAATCATCCAGAGTAACAGGATAATTGTTCAACTTTCTTTTAACGAAAGTTTCAAACCTTGGATTGGTTTTAGGGAATTTAAAACTAGTAGGTGCCAAAACTAAACTTTGAGCAGCTTGAGCATTAACTTTACGTAATTCGATAGTGTCATCTATACTTGTTCCTGTATTCTTCCGTAATCTTGAATCAATTCGAATTATTCCTAAACCATTATCTTGTGGGTAACTAGGCCATGCGATACCCGCACTTTCTTTCTTTCCGTAAAGAGCGATAACATCCCCAGTTTGAATATTCAACTTCTCCATCGTTTTGGGATCAATTCTTATTATATTTCGCCCGATATCTCTTTTTTTAGCTTTTTGTACTCGTAATGTTATCTTTTCTTCAGCGTTCTCATCCTTTTTGCTATTAAGGTTATCTTTTGCTGACATAATAGTTCGTTTATAAAAAATTCAGATTTTTTAATTATATGAAATAATAATTTTGTAAAAATTTTTGCTTTTTTTCAACTTTTTTTAATTTTAAATTTTATTTAAAGAAGCTATCTAAAGATTTTTGCTTTTTAGAGGAATCTTGTTTTCTTAGGCGCTCAAGAGCATTCTCAATCCGTTGTTTTGAAAAATTGTGTTTTTCTATGAGTAATTCCTCAATTTTATCATACTCAATTTTTTGCCAGATCAATTTAGGATATTCTTCTTTTATATCAGGATTTAAAAAGATCTCTTTTATTTGGTCAATTATCTCCTCTTCAACCTTAATCTCCGTTGCCCCAACTTTTACATGTTCGTTTATGATATTTTCAATAGTACCATACTTTTTTATTAAATTTAAAGCTGTATGTTGTCCAATACCCTTAATTCCAGGATAAAAATCAGTTCCAATTAAAATTCCCATATCAATTAATTGCTCTTGGGTGATATTAAGGTTTTCTAAAAATTTTGATAAGGAAATAAATTCTATATCCAAAGTGACAGTGGTTTCTTTAACTTTTTTACTTCTACTAATTGCAAAATTTCTAATTAATCTTTCTCCGCCGAATAACAAGGTATCATAATCTTGGGACGCACAACCCCAAGCATCTCCCACTTTTACCAAATATGCTGATTGAGCTTCCCCTTCAGAACTTGCTTCGATAACAGGAATACCGAAATAAGTTATTAATTTTTTACTCTCTTCAATCATATCATTATCTAGTTTAGAAGTCATTTGAGCGAATTTTTTAGCTTCACGAAAATCTTCTTTTTCTTGGGCTTTAATCATTTTTTCTTTCGCTTCAACTTTAATCTTTCTTCTTTCCTTGATAGTATCTAGCTTTAATGAGGATGGCTTACCGTCAAAAACATAAATTGGTTTAATATTATGTTCTATAAAATTAATAGTTCTATAAAATAACCCTGATAAATGAGAAGTTACGTTTCCATCATAATCTTTAAGAGGAGTACCATCTCTTTGTCTAATGATGGCTAGAAATTGATATATTGTATTGAATGCGTCAATAGCTATAGTTTTGTTGAAAAGATTTTCAAATGATATTGTTCTTTTTACTTCTTTGACCAATTCATTAATTTTTATACCCATAAATAATTCTTCTTCCTAAGATTTTCAATATTTAATTACGATTCTTCATATATAATTCCCACGGTATATCAATCATCTTTTCTAGGTCTTCTCTTTAGCCTTAATCCACATCTCTCACATAATTCATTTAAAAACTCTGGTTCAAAAGTGATATTACAATTAGGGCAATATACCTCAAATAATATCTTCTTTTTAATCCCCTTTTTGAATAAGGAAGAATATCTAATACTTAAATAATCACATATATTTTGAATAGAATAATCATTAGAATATAACACCACCTCATGGTTTAAATTTTCTAATAATTCTAAACTTAATGCAATCAAACTAATATCAGCATCAGATAAAACTTTAAAATCTCCAGTTATTTTAGAGTTAGTTTTTACTTTGTGTATATATTTATCCTCGGGACTTTTTAAAATTAATTTTCCATTTTCAATTGCTGCTTCTAATTTGTTAATAATATTTCTATTTTTATCTTTATATTTAATTACGTTTACTTCATCAATTATTTTAGGAGTAGTATAAATTTGTTCATTGATTATATTGAAATCGATACCAGTTAAAAAGATGTTAGTATCAAAAATTAGAATTAAATTCTTCTTCTGGGCTGTCATCGAGAGGGACTCTTATTGTTCCAATAATTTTTTTCCTTAAACGCCTATAATAATTATCGCTTAAATTCTTAGAAACTCTAATAAATTTGGAATAAGCATTAGCTTTACGAACTTTAATAATAGAATTAGGTTGAATTTTTTTAAAAGTTCTTTGACCATCAATTATAATTTTCGCGTTTAATCTAGCTCTAAGAAGTTGTATCTCTATTTCGCTACTTATAGGTAACACGATAGGTTTTAAACCTGATCTTGCGAAACTATTTAAAGGAGTTAATTGCATCAATTCCAAAGAAGAATTTACAATTGCTCCGCCAGCACTTAAATTATAAGCAGTTGATCCTACTGAAGTGGAGATTATGACTCCATCTAAATAGCTTCGATTTAAAAAAACTCCATCTATCTTAATTGATACTAATAATACTTTAGAACTTTTAGAAGACACTATTAAAACTTCATTTAAAGCATTATCAAGCTTAAATTGCTCCGATTCTTTAACAAGGTAAGCTCGAATTTTAGAACATTTTTCTACTATATATTCACCCTTTAAAACTCTATTAATATCATTAAACACATTTCTTTCATTAGATTCATCTAAGAAACCTAGAGAACCAATATTTACTCCCAAAATCGGGGGAGGGTTACGTTGAGATAGACCTTTAGCGACTCGTAGAATTGTGCCATCCCCTCCTGTTGAAATTACGAATTTTGTGTTATCATCGGTCATTTCATTAAGATCTTGTCCATTAAGGGGAAAAATTTTAGGGGCGATTCTTGTTTCTAAATGAACGACTTCCCCTCTCTTTACTAAAAATTCAAATATTCTCTTAGTTAATTTAATTGCTCTTTCAGAATCCATCCTACAAGCTAAAGAAATCGCCTTTTTCTCCATCAATCTCAGATTTTTTCCTTAGATTTTTTGTTTAATAATCAACCCACTTTAACAAATTAATAAATTTAAAGAAAATAAAATTTGTGTTTTATTTCTGATAAAATTGAAAGGATTTTTAATTAGTGATAACTCGATTTATCAGAGTTTTTCCTGCTATCTGCCAATATTCAACCTGGGAAGATGACATTTTTCCTGGATTTGATTGTAATTCTTTAAGTTTTGATACCAGTTCAGCTTCAGTTGGCCAAACTACATCCATTGATACGTAAGACTCAAGATCCATAACATTAATTGTAGTATCTTCGATAAAGTTTATCTGTGCACTACCCTTGATAATTTCAGGAGTATCAACAACATGTCCGCTAGGAATCGTAAGAGATCTCTTATTATTATCAAACATCCCCACACATACAACTCTAACCTTTGCATGTCCATGTTTCCCTGATTTACTTCTTTCTGTAGACTTAATGATGCAAGGCTCCTCATCTACCATAATATATTGTCCCGATTTTAACTTTTGAATCTCGGTTCTTCTAATACTCATTATTCCTTATCTCCTTATGTTTTTAAAAAATAATTTCGTTTATTTACAAATGTTTTTTATGTTCACATATCTTTTTTTATATATTATTATATTCATTCAAAAAAAAATATTAGTTTTTAAAAATATTAAATACTAAACTATTAAAGTTTCAATGTTTTAAATATGGTCCTTGAACAACTTGGAAGACAGCTAGATAATGCCTTACGAAAAATAAGGAGATTACCAAAGGTAGATAAGGATGCAATTAATGCGCTTATCCAAGATCTACAAAGAGCTCTTCTCTCTGCTGACGTTAAAGTAGAATTAGTTTTTGCGATGACTGAAAATATAAAAAAGAAAGCTATGAATACAGAACTAAAAGGTGTAAAACAAAAAGATTATACTATTAAACTTGTTCACGACGAATTAATAAAAACATTAGGAGGTAAACCCGCTCCAATAAGAATTAAACCCGGAAAAAGTAACGTGATATTGTTAGTTGGAATACAAGGATCGGGAAAAACTACTACGGTAGGTAAATTGGCTCGTTATTATAACAATAAGGGATACAAAGTTGCTACGGTTACAACAGATACTTATCGACCAGGTGCTTATGAACAACTTGTACAACTAAGTAAGCAAGTCGGTGTCAAATGTTTTGGCAATCCTAATGAAAAGAATGCAATCAAGATAGCAGTAAAAGAAACTAAAAAAGCAATCGTAGAAACTCATGATATCATTCTCGTTGACACTGCTGGTAGACATAAGGAAGAAAAAGAATTGATGAGAGAGATGCAACAGATTGAACAAGCATTAAAACCAAATGAGGTTATTTTGGTTATTGATGGCACTTTGGGTCAACAAGCTTATGCTCAAGCTGAAGAATTTTCTAAAACTACAAATATCGGAAGTATAATTGTTACAAAATTAGACGGAACAGCTAAAGGAGGTGGTGCTCTTTCTGCATGTGCTGCTACAAAACAATCGATAAGATTTATTGGAGTTGGAGAGAAAGTTGAAGATTTTGAGGAATTTAGCCCTACTGCTTTTATAGGAAGCTTACTAGGAGTACCTGATTTAGAAGGATTAGTTAAGAAAGTACAAGAGGCAGAAGTCGACCTTGATCCAGAAATGGTTAAAAGAATGACTCATGGTAAATTTACATTAGATGATCTCTATTTACAACTTAAATCAATGAAAAAGGTGGGAAGAATGAAACAAATATTTGCAATGCTTGGTGGAGGGAATATCCCTGATGCGTTAAAGGATGATGCTGAAAAAAATCTTGATAAATGGGAAATAGTTCTTAACTCTATGACAAAATTTGAAAAAGAAAATCCTAAAATAATAAAAAAGTCTAGAAAGAGGAGAATTGCAATAGGGAGCGGAACCGATTATGCTACAATAAATCGGATGCTTGACCAATTTAACCAAATGAAAAAATTTATGAAAAGATTCCTACAAATGCAGAAAAAAGGTGGGAAAGGAGCTCCCGCTATTCCTGGATTAGGAAAAGCAGGAGCACAATTCATGAATAAATTAGGAAAAGATTTTAAATTCTCTTAAACAAAATTATAATTTGATAAAATTGGTTAATTTTGTTTTACTTATTCATAATTTTACAAACTATTCTAAAAAAGATATTGATAAGGGAAATACACCATTAGATATATATAATTTGTGCTCAAGCATTAGAGAAACTTTTTGTCTTTCCTATTCCATAAGAAAAAATAATAACCTTTATTTTTATTTACAAAATTCATATGAACTAATAAAATTTGAGGGAAAATCTTTAAGATTTTTAGGTCCCGATGAACGTTCTCAAGCATTACTCTTGAATAAAGCTCTATTAAGAACTAATCAGTTAACTTATTTTGAAAATTGGGTTAAATCCACCCCAGGTATTTTTGTTAGAAAATTTAAAGATGAAAGTAGAGTTTTAAACTATTTTAGAATTCTATTGGAAGAAAGAGCAATAATGATCTCTGAGGTTGAGAGCAAAGAAAACGATTTTCTTTCACTTCTCACATTAATTGGTTTAAAAGAGATAGAAAACTATTTCTTTCTCCTTCCTACCTATAAAAAAATAAATATTCTGAATGATTTTATAAGAAACCTTGCGAAAAATATTAAAATTACTTACATAAGTTTTCCCTCAATTACTTCAATAGAAAATAAAATTTTAAATATTAATTATCTAATAGATCGAATAAGAAATACAAATCTAAATAATGATTTTAAAGAACGCTAAAATATTTTATGATGGTCAAATTCGGAAGGGTATGATTTCGATTAAAGATGAAATTATTGATTTAATACTCTTTGATTCGTCAGTTAATGAATTTATAAAGAAAAGTAATGATCTTTTAATAATTGACTGTGAAGAGAGATTAATTTTACCGGGTATTATTGATATTCATTCCCATTTAAGAGATATGGATCAAAAAGAAAAGGAAACATTTCAAACCTCAACATTAGCAGCAGCATTCTCTGGTATAACAACAGTTTTTAATATGCCAAATACCCTCCCCCCTGCATTAACAGCAAACCAAGTCAAAGAATGGATGTTAAAAGCAAAAAATAATATTTTCGTTGATGTAGGATTTATATCTGGAGTTCCAAAAGAAATTGATGAAAATGAAATAAAAAAGATTATAGAATTAGGTGCGATAGGATTTAAAATATATCCCTTAAAATCTTTAAGTGGCATTGAATGGACAGATTCATCCAACATTCAAAAGATTATTCACATCTCCTCCAAATATCAAATACCTATTTTTATCCATCCTGATTGGCCATATTCCTCAAGAGAGAAACAGAGATTATTAGACATTAATATTCAGAAAGGTCAAAGCCTATTGAAAATTCATAATGAACTTCATCCTGAAAAATGTGAAGTAAAATTTATTGAATTTGTAGTTGAGAATTATTTCAAAATTATAGAAAAATATAATCTAACTGAAGAGAAATACCCTATTATCCATTTCTGTCATTTAAGTTGCGAACAAAGCGTACTAATGTTATCTCAAGTTTTCGACTCAAGTTATCAAATGGTTACATTCGGTAGTCAAATTAATCCAAATATCTCTTATGAGATTACCCCTCATCATTTACTACTAAATTATAATATAATTTTAGAACATCCCAGCTTCGGTAAAGTATTGCCTCCATTAAGAAATTCTTCTAACTCGAAATTTTTATTTGATCAATTAAGAAAAGGTAAAGTAAAACTAATAGGGACAGATCATGCTCCTCATGCATTAAAAGATAAGCTTCTACCATTTTTTGAAGCTCCTTCTGGATTTCCTGGTTTTGAAACCTACACTTTACTTTTACTGGATAAAACTTTTCAAAAAAAGTTACCTCTAAAATACTTTGTTGAAGCTGCTTCGGAAAATCCAGCTAAAAGATTTAATTTAAAGAGGAAAGGTTTTATCAAAGAGGGTTATTATGCTGATCTAATCATTATTGAAGAAGTAGAAGATTATCCAATAGATTCTCAAAAATTTAAAACCAAAGCAAAATTTTCACCATTCGAAAACTCTAATCTCTCTGATCGTTTAACCTCAGTTCAAATTTGGAAAGTATTATTAAGGGGAAATGAAGTTAATTTAGAAAATTCATTACCAAAAGGGAAGATAATTTGATTATAAATTATAAATGAGTGATCTTCATACTATAATATAAAACTATTCTAACTTTAATTAAGGAATATGTCAGAAGAGAATAAATTTTGTTTAGAAGATGGGAAAATATTAATTAAATTTGCTCGTGAAAATATTGAATATTTTTTGAAAACTAATACAAGAATTCCTATTCCTGAAGATATTAAAAAAAAATTTAAAGATAAATATGGTGCTTTTGTCACTTTAAATGTCGCAAACTTTACGGGGAATCCCTTAAGAGGTTGTATTGGTTACATTGAACCTACTTATCCATTATATGATGTCATTCATAGAGTTTCAATAAGTTCTGCAATCGAAGACCCTCGTTTTCCCTCAGTGTCTTTAGAGGAAATGGATAATATTGCAATAGAAATATCGATTCTAACTCCTCCCAAATTATTACTTGTAGAAGATCCAAAAGAATATTTAGATAAGATTGTTATAGGACGAGACGGTCTAATTGCTGAAAAAGGTATGAGGCGCGGATTGCTCCTCCCACAAGTTCCAATTGATCATGGAAGAAATTGGGATGTAGAGACTTTTCTCATGCATACTTGTAATAAAGCATGGTTATCCGAAGATGCTTGGAAAGATAAGAATACCAAAATATTTTCTTTTCAAGCAATATTATTTGAAGAGAAAGAACCCAGAGGGGAAGTGGTTAGAAAATATCTCACTTCATAACATCAATTTATTTTGGTAATTTATTCATATTGGGTGAAAGATTATAGAAAAACCAAAAAATGAAATATTAACTATTGATGTATCATCAAACTCTATTAAAGTTGCTCTAGTTTCAGAAGAGCTTTCTCTAGATTCAAATGTTTCTTACAATTTAGAAGTAATCAATGAAGATTTAGATGGATTTGCTAAAAAGTTTGATATGAATAACCTATGGAATACCATCATTCTTGGTATTAAACAAGTTATTGAACAAAATAAAGCAAAGTCTACTAAAATTATAGGTATATCTACATGTGCTCAAAGAATTGGCACAGTTTTTTTAGATCAACAAGGGAGTGTAATTTATGGGGGTCCCAATATAGATATCCGGGGAATTGATTCAGCCTATTTGATCGAAGACGAATTTAGTGAGGAAGAATTATTCAACATTACTGGCCACAGTCCTTCTTTATTGTTTAGTTTAGCACGACTATTATGGTTCAAAGAGGAAGAAGAATTATTATATCAAAAAATCAAGCATGTGCTAATGTTAGATGATTGGTTGGTCTATCAACTTTCTGGAAAGTATTGTACGGATTTATCTTCCGCAGCAGAATCTCAATTTTTAGACATTCAAAAAAGAAAATGGAGTTCAGATATAATTGAAACTTTCGATTTGGATCCTGGACTTTTTCCAGAAATTGTTGATTCAGGGACAATTGTAGGGGAATTAAAGCAATCTTTATCGAAAAAGTTTGATCTTGCCCAAGATCATGTCCCTATAATTAAAACTGGTGGAGACACTCAAGCTTCGTTATTAGGAATGGGCGCTATTGAAGAGGGTAATATTGGAATAAGTTTAGGAACTACTGCTCCCCTTCAATTAGTTACAAACAAACCAATATATGATTCTGAATACAATTACTGGATATCATTCCATTCTATAAAGGGAAAATGGTTGCTGGAAGCTCATTCTGGCAATACAGGAACTGCATATAATTGGTTTAAAGAATGTTTTCTAAATAATATTTCAAATAATTCTGATAATTTGATGGAAACATATCTGAAAAATACTGATCCTGGAGTTTTTTCCACTTATGCTTTCTTGGGACCTGAACATATGAATATTAAAAATCAAACGTCAATTAAGAGAGGAGTTTTTGTGTTTCAACCCCCCATAATGGTCTCCGAAGAACTCCCGAAAATCGAAAATTTTGCACGGAGTGTTATTGAAAATATTGCTTTTGGTCTCTATGAAAATTATAAGGGTTTACAAAAATATGCTGATTCTATAACTAAAACATGTTGTGCAGGAGGTATGTCAAAATCGAACGAATTTTGTAAAATATTAGCAAGCGTGTTAACGACAGATTTAATTATTCCTATAGTTAATGATTCGTCATTCATTGGCACTGCTATCAATGTTTTAATGGGTTTAAATTATTATCGTGATTATAAAACTATTTTAAACGATCTAATGAATGTTAATATAGTTAAAAAAAATCCAATCTTATCAGACGTTTACAGGAATATATATAATCAATGGAAAAATTTAAAAAATAAAGTTGATGATTTGTGATATTTTATTTATTTTAAATGATATAATTTATTAAGCAATTAGAATTATTTAGTACTTGTTTAAAATATTTGGGTGAACAATTTGTCAGATTTTGAAAGTATAGAATCTTGTTTAAATGAAATCGAAAATCGATATAATAACACAGAAAAAGTAAGAAAAAAGTTAGCTAATTATGATGATGTGATACAAATAACTTTTTTAGATACCAATAGAAAAGTATTACTTGTAATTAATAAGGATCAGGCAATTGAAATAAAGGATAATATGGGGGATGATAAAGCACCAGTCAAAATTGAATTCTCAACAGAAAAGGTCATGTTGGATTTGTTCAATAAAGAAATTGGTGCGGTAAAAGCTTATTCCTCTGGGAAGATTAAAATAGTTGAAGGAGCCATTCGTAATTTGATGAAGTTAAAAAGTTTAATGTTTTGATTATTTTTTAAATATTTTTTTATTGTTTTTTACTTTTTATTAATTGATTTCATTAAAGAATGTAGTCAAAAAGTCAAAATTAAATTATTAGAATAGATTGAAAATTATGAAGGCTTTAATAACTGCGAGTATTTCAAAGGAAGAATTAACAGAATTAAATAAAATTTTTGAAATTACTTACGAGAGTTGGAGAGATACAGGAATAATTTATTTTGATGCAAAGGAATTAGCTGAAAAGTTAAAAGGCTATGATATTTTCATCACTGCTGCTGATGATTTAAAAAAAGAAGAATTTTTTGAATTTACTGATTTGAAGTTAATAATATCTTGTCGTGGAGATCCTTTTAATATAAATTTGGGAGCTGCTAATAAAAAGAAAATCCCTATACTTTTTACACCTTTAAGAAACGTAGATGCTGTAGCTGATTTTACTGTAGGATTAATGATTTCATTAGCAAGAAATCTAACTCAACTAGATCGATTTTTACATTCTGAGGAATTTGAAATTGTCGATTTTAAAGATTGGATTGATAATTACAATAAATTTATGGGTATTGAATTATTAGGAAAAAAAATAGGGATTATCGGGTTTGGGCAAATCGGACGTCGAGTTGTTGAAAGATTAAAGCCATTTGGTGTTTCATTTCTTATATATGATCCATATATCTCGAATGATGTCCTCGAGGAATATGGAAAAAAAGTTGATCTTGATACTTTAATGAAAGAATCTGATTTTATATCCGTTCATGCTGTTGCTACTGATGAAAATGATAACCTTATCAATGAAGAGCGTATAAATATGATGAAATCTACTTCTTATCTATTAAACCTAGCCAAAGGGAGTATCGTAGATTATGAGGCTTTACATAAAGCCCTCAAAGCAAAAAAGATTGCTGGAGCTGCTTTAGATGTATTTCCATTAGAACCAATTGATGAAGATAATGAATTCCTTAAATTGAATAATGTTATTATTACACCTCATTTTGGAGGAAATACTTTAGAGGTTATTAAACGTCAGTCTAAGATGCTTCTTAATGATATCAAGTTATGGTTGAATAATGAGATCCCTAAAAACATTTTAAATCCTGAAATATTTGAAAATTATCAGTCAATTAAGAGAGTTTCCTCAGACTTGATTAATAATTTGAAGGTAGAAATAGTAAAGACTTGCAAAATCTTATTAAGAGAAGGGCACGTCATAGGTTCCGCTGGTAATGTAAGTGTAAGAATTAAAAACGATGAGGAAGAGATTATATTAATAACACCTAGCAATGTAAATTATGATCAAATGACTCCTGATGATATTTTAATCATCGATAACAAAGGAAAAGTTATAGCTGGAAATAGAAACCCTTCAGTAGAAAAGCAACTTCATTTAGGTATTTACAAAGAACGTAAAGATGTTAATGCTATTATTCATTCTCATGGAATCTTTTCTACAATTTTAAGTACGCTTAATTTATCATTACCCCCAGTAATAGAAGAACTTGTTCCTTATCTTGGTGGAGAAATAGTTTGTGCTGAATATGGTGAAGCTGGTACAGAAGAATTAGCTAATAATGTAGTAAAAAGTCTAGAAGAAAAAAATGCGCTCATTCTTGCAAACCATGGAAATATTTGTTGTGGTAGTCATTTAGAGGGTGCTTATACTGTCTTGAAATATTTGGAAAGGGGTGCTAAAATCTATTATTTAGCTAAATTAATAAAAGAACCTAATCTTTTACCAGAAGATACAGTCGATTTTGAAACTGAAATTTTTGAGGTATTCAAAGAGTCAAAAAAGATATAGATATTACTATTTTTTATTTTTATAGAAGAATTTTTACTTGTTTTTTTAACAATAAATCTAAAAATCCTTTTTGGATATTCTACTCTTCATTAAATTAAAATTTCTTATTTATATAAAATGTTAATTTAGCAAATTTATAAAGATTTGAGTCATAAATTACTATATTAAATTTGAAAATTGAATTAAAAGATACTTATTTATCTAAGTTTATCTTTTCAATTAATTAAGAGGGAATTGAAAAAGAAAATTGAAGTACTTAATAATTATAATCTTCTAACATTAAAATCTGGGGTGAGGAAAAAGTTACGTTTCAAATTAGTGGTGTCGTTGTTCCTTCGATTACATTTTTCAATAAAAATTTAGAGATAAGTAAGGAAATTCATACATTATTAACTAGACATCTACTTGTTAATGGAGCTGATTCCATATACCTTTTTAGTCCTACAGGGGAGGGAGAACTTTTTAAAGATGAATTTGAAAAAAAGTTAACACTTATTAACTTAGCATTGGAAGTAAGCGGAAAAAAAACACCCCTTCTTATTGGCATCCATGGTGATGATGTTGATCTTGTTATAGATCAAATAGATCAAATAGGTAAAAAAATTCAAGACATTTTTTTTGTTATAACTCCTCCACCTAATGAAAAATTTATGAAAAATGAATTACAAAATTATTTTAAAAATATCTTCGACTCAGTTAATATAAAAAATCCTTTTTTCATATATAATAACCCTGAAGAATTTGCAGGAAACTATACGGATCCAAATTTAATTAAGGTTTTAATGGACAATTCTAATTTATACGGTATTTTTGATACGTTCGATAACATTAATGATTGCAAATTGTATATTCAATTGATAAGTGAAAATTTTTCGCTAGTCTGCACAAATGAATCCAATTTTCAAAAATTTTTCCAATTAATTCCAATCAATTTAAGAACATATTGCGGAATTGCACCAAATATTAGTAATCTGGCAAATCTAGGTTCTAAATTATATTATTGTGCTACTGAAGAAAAGATTTTAGAATTACATAATTTACAAGAACAAATCAATGATCATAGTTCGAAAATTTATGATATTAAGACTCTAAATGGTCAAGTACAACGCGGATTAAAATATGCATTCCTTACTTTATATAAGGAAAATTTTTTAAACCCAGTTGAAGAATTTTATACGGTATCTCCCAACTTCCACCGTGAACTGGATGAAATTTCTAAAGAAAGAATTGAAGCTGAAGTCAATTATTTATTAAATCAAAAATATATTTATCAATTATACTTTTTAGGAAAAGAAGAGATTTATCAATTAGATGATATTATAAATAGGTTTTCGAGTGTAGAAATTCTAGTAGATCAAGGAAAAATTAAAAAAATTATTGGACCTTTCGATGCTGATAATAACACTATATATCGGGTTAATTTTGAAAAGAATCAATTAATTTTTAGATTCAGAACATCGGATTTATTGAAAGATGAAGTTTTAGTGAGGGAAAAGCTTTTGTTTCCTTTTTTGGATGGAAACATCAATCCATATTCACTTAATTTTCGGGAAGAAGTAAAACAAATTTTATTATCTAAAAGTGGTGCTTATATCTTCCACAAACAAAATCAACCTATTATTCCCGTTAGTAATTTGATATATTATGATGAAACAAAAGAAATTATTCCTTACATTTTTACAGTTCAAAACTATATTCATGGCAAGACTTTATATAATGTTCTTACTCAATATTTAAACCAAAATATCAGTTTAAATAAATCAAAAATTACTACTCTTTTTAAAAATTTAGGCGAAACTCTTGGAAAGCTTCATAACATAAATTTCAACTCTTTTCAAGAAAATATATACAATATTGGTAAAAAATCAAATCTAACATGGTTAGAATTATTCAAGAAGAATTTAGATCATGATATAAAAGAAGCAGTAAGGAATAAAATTAGCAATGAGAAAGAAATTCAAAATTACTTTAATTCAAGAGAAAATTTAATTGAGCAAGAATCAGAGCCCGTTTTGGTTCATAACGATTTTCAAGGTAGTAATATAATAATAAAAGACACACCCGCTCACATTCAAATTAATGGGATAATAGATTTTGATAATTGGGGAATAGGAGTTCGAGCGCAAGACTTTGTTAAAATGGGCTTTCTTCTCCTAAAACCGTTAAATACAGTTGATTTGGACAGGCATTTTTATGAAGGGTATTCAAAATATCATAAAATTGATAATGAATTTAGAGAAAAAATCCAAATTTATACACTTGCATGGTTAATAAGAGAATTCAATTTCGAAGTTAATAGAAATAAGAATTTAGAACAGAATAATTTCACAGAAAAAAAAATACTCCTCTATGAAAAATATCTAAATGAAATAAAGAGAATTGTAATAACTTAAGACCATATCATTTTAATAAGAAAAGGTAGTATTTCTCATTCATAAAGAACACAAGCCATTAAAGAAAAACCCCAAGAAGTCTTTTCTCCATTATAAATTAAAGATTTAACTTCTTCAGAAGGTTCATTGCCAGAATAATCAGTAAAAACTTTCCAAGCAAGCTTTCCAATCATATCATTATCATCTAAAAATCCTGAATAGTTTTCCTTAATTCCCGCCCAATATATCCTCTTTGAATCTATAATCTCTTTTAAATTTGGGAGACTTAATAAACCTTCTAAGACAAGATTTTCAGATAAACCTGGAAAATATTCACTAAATTTTTTTGATATCTCTTCGGGGGGGCCTAAATTCCTATCATATAAAAAAACTAGTCCAATTGCTTTCATTTTAAAATGCAGCACACAATAATAATTATATTATGTAAAAATTCATTTTCTATTATAGTTTAGGATTATATTCCATAAAACCTGAGATATTTTCTTTTATTGATATTAAGTGATTAATTTATTTTTTTTTTAAACTAAATTTTTAATAATTTAAAGATTAGAAAAGTCATTATGGAAGAGTTACTAAGTCAGTATAATGGGCGATTATATAGTAAAAAAGAATTAGAAAAGTGGGATCTTTCTAAAGTAATTAAAAGACAAATTGCTTGGGAAGAATTCGAATATTTTTTTCTTACTGCCTCTAAAGAAGAAAAACATAGTCAAAAACATGTTCATTTAACAATTTATCCATCAAGATTTCCTATTGTAAATCTGCTAGAAGTAGAAGTACCAAAGATTTTACCAATAATATTACATCGAACTTTAGAGATATTAAAGGAAAATAACTCTAATATATTAACTTCAACTGGATTTTGTACAAATAATAATATTTGTCATTTTGGGGTATTTTTTTCTACTCCCGATAAAGCAATAAGCAAACCAATTTTAACTAAAATGAAAGATCTTAAAGAAGTTAAAAGTGTAAAAATATTTAGTTATACATGCGATGGTTGCTTTGAAGCTTAAAAAATATTCATAACAAATAACTGCCCAAGGATTCCTTTATTTACCAAAAAGCATCTTGAAATTTTTTTATTGTCTCCTCAAGGCTGTCTTCTATTTCTTTTTCAAAATCTAAGAAGAGAGACACATCATTATCCCAATTACTTAGAACCTCTAAAGGGTATAGTTTAAAAAATTTATCTGCAATTGTATGCAACTCTTCCATAACTTTTTTTTCTTTAGCTTTTTTCGATGAATTGGATATAAATAACAAATTATCTTTCTTTAGTAAAGTATACCTTTTATCTTGTAGTTCAAAGTTTGATAAACCTTCGTTGACAAGTTCTTCTGCAAAGGAATTTAAAGCAGCCATTAAACCTCCAAACAGTTGCTCATCCACTTTTTCTTGAAAAACGCGATGATAAATTACAATTCCGCTTTCCGTTAGAATCCAAATATCTTGAAGTACTTTTACCAAAGATTGCACCGTATCAATATCAATTACTTAATATAATTAATAAAAAAACATGTTTAAATTTCTTTCTATTAAAGAATTTCAAATCTTCTATTGCTTAGATTTTGGTCGTATATATCCAAAATAAGCTCCAATAATCCCAAGTATAACAAAAATCCATGCCAGGAAGTAGAAGGGTGAGAACCCAACTCCTCCTAATAAAATCAGAATTCTATCTATCAAAAAGTTCAAGGGTACTAAAATATAGAATATGGACATTAAAGCAAGAGATAAAAATGCTTTTTTAAAAACTTTATCTCCTGTAGATTTAAAGGATTGATATGAGCGTACAAAGAATGGAAAATATATCATTGCCATAAATATGAATACAAACAAAAATGCAAATGCATCTATTAATGTATTTCCTCTTTGATATATAATTAACGAAAATAGAGCTGTAAAAAGGAAATAAATAATCACAATTATTCGTTCTCCTTTATTATATCCCTTTTCAAATATATTGACTTTTAAAATATATGATAAATATATTGCAATAGTAAGAAACACAAAACTCAGCCTAAAGTCGGTTATCCTCAACAATACCCATGATATGGGGGTATTTGGATCAGGAATTACACTATTATATACATAATCGATCCCAGAATATAATACAAGAATCTTAGAAAGCCATGAAAATATTATAGCGATGATATAAAATAAGAAGATTACAAATAAGTAAAACGTTAACTGATGCTTTTTTTCATAGTACCTCATCAAAATCATAACTAGGAAAATAAAGGCAATTACAATAATAACACTCTCAAAAACCATACCAACAAACTGCAGTTCAGCCATGTAAATATTGAAAAGTAAATTTTATTTATATTTTCAGTTTCTAAAAAATTAGTATCATCAAAAATTAATAATTTATTCCCTATTAAGATTTAAGTTTAAAGTATATTTGCAAAATTCTAACTAGCTTAAAAAAGTAAAGGTTAACATTTTAATGTCCAATTATCATCAAGAATCAAATTTAGCAATTGAACTTCTTAAAAACGCCACCAAGATTACAGAATGGTTTCGAAAAGAAGGTTTTAAATCATATCAAAAGCAGGATGACTCACCTGTTACATTAGCTGATTTTACTACACAAATATATATAATCTCTAGAATTAAAGAACTATTTCCAAACGATCGAATAATTGCAGAAGAAAGTTTGATTGACTCGCTTGATAAAAACATTGAGAGTCAGATAAGAAAATGTTTTCAATATTTACACATTGGAGAGATTGATGATCTTAAAGAAGCTTTAAATTATCATGGTCCAAACTCCAATCGTCAATGGACCATTGATCCTATTGATGGTACAAAAGGATATCAGGAAGGTTTATCATATGCTACTGGAATTGGATTTATTGATCAATCTGATTTGATTATGAGTGTGATTGGAATCCCGAATTATAATGAAAAAGGGCTTGCCATTTTTGTTGCTGAAAAAGATCAAGGAGCAAAAGCCTCCTATGGAAATAGAAATTTTATCCCTATTAAGGTCAGTAAACAAAAAGATCTTCGCTCTTCGAAGATGTGCCATTCCTTGCATTATGATAAACCTTGGGTTATGAAATTTGCGGAGATAAGTGGGATAAAAAATCTAGTACAAATGGATAGCATGGCAAAATTTTGTATGGTTGCAGATGGGAGTGCTGATTTATATATTAAGCCGATGAGTGTAACTAGATCCTTCATATGGGATTTTTTGCCAGGTGATTTAATGGTTAAAGAAGCAGGGGGGATCGTAACTGACTTAAATTTGAACTTCCTTAAATATAAAGATGAGAAATGTATAATTTCATCAGAAGGTATAGTTGCATCAAATTTAATTCTCCACGATGAAATCTTAAATATAATAAAACAACATAACCTTTTGGAAACTCAATAAAGGAAAATCTATGATTAAACTTCTATATAATTAAATAAATTTGTTTGTATAATATTAGTTTCTTTACTTAAATTAGACAACTTTATTCCTACCAACCTTACTTTCTTATTAATTTTATAAAATTCCTGTAATAGTTCTATAATAACCTTTAAAACAACACTTTTATCTTGTAAGGGATATGGAAAAGATTTGGAGCGTGTAAATGTTAAAAAACCTTGTAATCGTATTTTCAATGTTATAGTACGATAAAAGATATTATTTTTTAAAATTTGTTTATGAATACTATCATTTATCTCTTCAATTTTAGATATTATTAATTTAACATCATCAGTATCTTCATAAAATGTCCTTTCTTTACTTATTGATTTTCTCTCTTCATCAAATTCTTTTATTTCTCTTTTGTCGATTCCATTGGCAATTTTCCATACCCATTCTCCGTTTTTTCCAAATTTTTCAACCATAATATATAAAGGTGTGTTTATAATATCTCCAATTACTTTAATTCCTTTTCTATTATAAGACGCTTTTGATTTTTTCCCAATCCCTGGAATTCGCATAATATCTAAGTCTTTTAAAAACTCTTTTATTCTTTCAGGTTCAATTACTGTAATACCGTTGGGCTTATGATAATCTGATGCAATCTTTGCTAAAGATTTCGTAGTTGCGCAACCAATAGATAAAGTTATTCCTAATTTTTCAAATACTTCAGTTTGGATGGATTTTGCTAATTCTTTTACTTGATTGAAATCACTAAAATTTTCAGAAATATCTAAATAAGCTTCATCTAAGCCAACTTGTTGGAATATGGGTGAATACGAACGAAGTATTTTCATCACCTCTTTTGAAGCTTTATGATATTTTTTAAAAGAAGGATGTAAATAAACACCTCGGGGACATAACCTATAGGCTTTTGAAATTGGCATAGCAGAATGTAACCCAAATTTTCGAGCTTCATAATTACAAGTACTCACAACACCTCTTCCTTTCCCTTCTTTTGGATCAGCACCGACTATAACGGGCTTACCCTTATATTCTGGATTATCTCGCTCTTCAACTGCAGCAAAAAAGCAATCTAAATCACAATGTAAGATAATTGGGGTCATTTCGAATCTGTAATAATTTCGAAAAATATTATTAACATGAATATTTTAAAATCTAATTTAAAAAAATAGACTTGAGTAATTTAATAATTTTAAATTGAATCCAGATATATCAAAAAAAACCCCTATTAAATTCTGAAATAAATTTCATTACACTTAATTATTTAAATAAGATTTTCTAAAAAAAAGATATGAGTCTTATAAATGAAGATTTGTTAAGAATAGAGGTTGTTAATGGCGCAAAAAAAGTATTTCAAAAAGGTTTAGTCCAAGCTGGTGAAGGAAACATTAGCTTTCGTATTCCTAATAAAGATGAGTTATTAATTACACCAACTTTTAACACTTATGATGATTTTGAAAAAGCAGATATTGTTCATATGAAATTTAATGGGAAAGTCTTGAGTGAAGGAAGATTACCATCATCAGAATACAAATTACATGTTGCAGTGTATCAATTACGACCAAAAGTAATGGCAGTTATTCATACACACTCTCCTTATGCAACTATAATGTCGGCAGCTATAAAAAAGATTCCAGTTATCATTGAAGAACAAGTTATTTTTTTAGGTGGTTATATAGATGTCTCTGAATTTGCTTCAGCACATACCGATGAATTTAGTAAAAATGCTATCCAAGCTTTAGGAACTAGAAATGCGACTTTGATGGCAAATCATGGGGTTTTGGTTTGTGGTAGATCAATGAAACATGCTGTTAAAATGGCGGAATTAGTAGAAAAGTTAGCCTGGATTCATTATGGAGCAACATTGATGGGGGGAACGATCTCAATATCTGAAAATTCATGTCCTATGTTTATTGATGATTTTGAAAGTAAATTTTCAACTCATAGAGAATTTACTTCAAGATGTGAAGAATGATCATGAGATTAGATTTTTAACAAATCTAATATTTTATCATATATGGCAATTGAGAAAGAAGATCAATATAGAATGGAAGTTGTACGAGCGGCAAAAGCTATCTTTAATAAGCATTTAGTGGAAAACAACGAGGGAAATGTGAGTATACGAAACGGAAAGAAAGAAGAATTATTCATAACCCCTAGTGCTAATCAATACGACACCCTTAATGAAGATCAAATAGTTCATATGGCGTTTGATGGGACTCCTTTAAGTTCCGGTAAATTACCTTCAACAGAAGTAAAATTACATATCGCTATATATAACTCTCGCCCTAAAGTGCAATGTGTTATTCATACCCATTCCACTTATGCTTCAATGCTTTCGATATTGAGAAAAGGGATTCCATTAATTATGGAAGAACAAATAATTTATTTAGGGGGTTCGATTGATATTGCTCCTTATGGAGAAGCCCATACCGATGAGATAGGAAAAGCAGCACTGAATGCTTTAGGATGTAAAAACGGAGCATTATTAGCTAACCATGGAGTAATAGTGTGTGGTAGATCTGCCACTGAAACTATTAAATTCGCAGAATTTGTAGAAAAGCTTGCAAAAGTCTATTGGGGGACTTTACAAATTGGAGAACCATACATTCTTGAAAAAGAGAATTTAGATAAATTTAGAACAATGTTTAAAAGCTTATTTGCTAATTGTCCCAGAAGTATGTTAAAAGAATTCTAAAAAGTTTATTCTGTAGACTAAAATCCTTTATTTATATATTTTCTAAATGCTTAATTTAATTAATTATTTAATCAAGGGTGTTACATCTGACAAAACTATTAATTACAGGAGCAAACGGATTTATAGGTGCTAATATTGTTTGAGCTGCTAGGTGCTCGAGGTCCTACTTTTTTACATAATTCTATAATAAAGTCTCTCATGTCATTACGGAGTGAGTTATTTCTATCGGAAAGAAAATGAATCACCAAGAAATCATCAAGAATCTTTAATTATAAGAAAATAGATTATTTATATCTTTAACTATTCTTAAAATTATATCTTCTGTTTTAACTTTAAATTCTTTAAATAAAATTGGTTAAATAGATGGAGTTAGGAATAAGCTCTTTAGGCTATATTATTGAATTCGGCATTACAAGAAATTATAATAATCTAATTCAACTGTTAGTAGACGCCACGAAAGCTTGCTTGGATTTTTCAGAGAAAAACGATCTAAAAGTATGTGAATTAGTTATAGATCCCCCAGAAATAATACAAGAAGATTTTAAGTATGAATTTATTGAATTAGTTAACTCTTATTCTGTTAATAAACAAATTCATGGACCTTTTGTAGATGTTAATCTTTGTTCTCACAATAAGTCTATATCTGAAGCATCTGTTGAATCATATATTAAAACCGCGAAACTATGTAAAGAATTTCAGGCAGAAATATTGACAATTCATCCAGGTATAGCAAATTATATGATCAAATCTATACGAGAATTTAATAAAATTCAACTAAAAAATGCTATAGATAAGTTATTAAATTTAACTTCTTCTTTGGATTTGACTATTTGCTTGGAAAATATGCCAAACAGCTCCCATATTATGTTAGACGAGAAAGACATCGAAAGCATTTTTAAAATTATCGATCACAAGGATTTATTCCTTACATATGATACAAGCCACTTTTATACCACCAACGGTAATGTAAACCTTTTATGGGAAGCATTTCATGAAAAGATTAAAAATGTTCACTTGGTAGAGAACTTTACAAAAAAATCTGATACTCATCCTCCTTTAGGTACCGGTAAAATAGAGTTTAATAGAATTTTTGAAATAATTAGAGGATATAATTACAAAGGCTCACTTATAATTGAATTATCCTCTGCGAAAGATATGCAAAAAAGCTTAGATTATATATACAAGTTTGTATAAAATTATTTTATTTTGAGCGCAATTGATCACTTAAACTTATATTCTAATTTCGGATTCCAGACTCTCTATTATTAATTTCTACAAATAACAATTCAATCATTCGTATTACCTCTTATGATTACTTTTGCAATATTTGGTTCATTAATAAACCCTAAACCTCAAATTACCTAAAATAAATACAAATTATTTTTTTTATATCTTTTTTACTAGAGAAACTCTTTAAAATCAATAAATCATAAGAAGATCTTAATTAACAAAAAAATTATATACGATATGAAGATAATTTCCTTACAAGTCTCTGAAGATTTGTTAAAAAGGTTTGAAAAAGTTAGAAATCAGAGTGGTTTTAACTCAAAAAGTGAAGCATTAAGAGATGCTATTGTTAAATTTATTGAAAAGCATGAAAAATTTGATAATTTAGAAGGATATAAAATAATGGTAATAAATTTAGTATATCCATTTAAAGATGTTATAATCGATGAAATATCTGATATTTATCACAACTACCATTCTATAATAAAAGCAATCAGCGATTGGAGAATTGCTGAAAAAAAAATTGAAATTATATTAGCTGTAGGAGAGTTCGGTTTAATAAAGGATCTCTATAATAATATAGCAAAAATTAAAGATGTTAACTGTTCTATTCATGAAATTTTAATTGATTGAATTCCGTTAATCAAACCGAAGTGAGAAATCAACTTTTTCAGTAGGAAAAAGAGTTAATTCTCCCGTACTAATTATATCCGGTTCAGCAATCAAATAATCAACTATATTCTCTATAGAGATACCTCCTGAGACTTCAATAATAACCTTATCTCGGAGATTATGTTTTTTTAATAAATCGATTGCATCTTGAATCATATCAGGACTCATATTATCGAGCATTATAATGTCAGCTCCATTTTTCGCAGCTATTAAAACATCCCCGACATTTTCTATTTCAATTTCAATTTTTTTGGTAAAGCTTGCTTGTTCTTTTACCGATTTTAAGAGGGCTTTTACATTCCCTTCAAAATATTTAAGGTGGGTATCCTTCAATAAGATCATATCATCAAGATTAAATCTATGGGTATCCGCTCCGCCTCCTATTTCTACAGCTTTTTTTTCAAAGATACGAATTCCAGGGATAGTTTTTCTTGTAGACGCAATTTTTACTTTTTTACCTGACTTATTAATTATTTTAACATACTTTCTTGTTGTATTTGAAATTGCACTCATATGAGTCAGGAGATTCAATCCCGTTCGTTCTCCAAGTAGAATATCTCTTGCATTTCCCATTAATTCTACTAAAACATCGCCTGCTCTGACTTCTTCCCCATCTTTTTTAAAAAATTTAGGAGATATTTTTAAGATATTATATAATATCTCTAGTTCATAGAGCCCAGAAACAACGCCTTCGCTTTTCGCAATTATTTTTGCAGACACAATAGCACTATCTGGTATACATGATGCACTTACATCTTTATAATTACAATCCTCTTCTAAAAACTCTTTAATTTTTCTTTCAATAATTATTTTATTATAGCTCATATTAAACCAGCAATTTGTAATACTATTTTTAATAGATTTGATTATTAATTAAAATTATGCTAAAAACTGAAAAACTTTTTATAAAAAATAATGATATAAAGCTTGAGGCTGAATATTACCAATCAAATACAAATACCTTAGAGTCTATAGCATTACTAGTTCATCCTCATCCTCAATTTGGGGGCAATATGTACAATAATGTTGTCTCCGAAGTCTATAAAACGTTTATACAAAACAATGTCTCTTGTTTAAGGTTTAATTTTAGAGGTGTAGGTAGATCTACTGGAAATCATACAAATGGAAGAGGTGAGTTAAGCGATGTGAAAGTTTGTATTGACTTTTTAATAGATGAAAAGAATTATGAAAAAATTCTTATATGTGGCTATTCATATGGTGCAGCAATAGGGTGTTCCGCAGTGAATTACTCTGAAAAAGTGTTTGGATTTGTAGCTATTTCATTTCCTTGGGATTTTATGGGTTTAAAATATAAAGAGCTCTCGCAAACTGAGAAACCAAAATTATTTATTCAGGGAAATAGAGATGATATTGCTAATTATGATAATTTCGAAGAAAATTATAACTATTATTCTGCTCCTAAAAAAAATAGAATAATTAATGGAGCCGATCATTTTTACTGGGGTTATGAAGAGCAAGTAGCTAAAGCAGTATTTGAGTTTTATGAATCCCTTTTTATATGAACTCTAAATTATCTTCAACATCACTTTACCAAATTGTTTTCCTTCAACTAAATATTTTTCTGCTTCAATTACTTGATCTAAACTAAATATTTTATCAATTACTGGACTTAATTCACCTCTAAATACGAGTTTCATAACTTCATGAAATTCATTTTGGTTACTCATTGTTGATCCTTTTATTTCTAAATGTTTCCAAAATATCTGGGTAATATCTATTTTTGTTATTGGTCCACTGGTTGCACCACACGTAATTAACCTCCCTCCTGGTTTTAATAAGCGAATACTAGTTGGAAATGTTGCTTGCCCTATGCTATCTATAACAACATCAATTCCGAGTTTATTTGTTAAATTAACATAAACATGCTTACTAAAATCCTTCTCTTGCTTATAATTGATTACATAATCAGCTCCCAACTCTTTAACTTTACTAACCTTTTCAGGGGTACTTGTCGTTGCAATTACTATTGCTCCGAAATATTTCGCTATTTGAATTGCTGCTGATGATACGCCACCACCTGCTCCATGGATAAAAACATACTCTCCGGGTTTTACTTTAGCTTGAGTTTTAAGCATTGTATATGCTGTTAAAAATGTTAAAGGGGCTGCTGCTGCTTTATCAAGAGGAATCTTTTCGGGTATTTTCAATACATTGAGTTCGGGAACTTTAAAATATTTAGAAAAAGTACCCCAACTATATTCTCCCATAATTGAAAATTGCTTACAAAACACTTGTTTACCGGAAAGACATTGTTCACATTTACCACAACTCAGTCCTGGATTGATTGTAACTCGATCTCCTTCTTTAACCGTTGTTACTTCGGAACCAATTTCCTTAATAGTCCCACTTCCATCAGCTCCAAGAATATGAGGCATTACTAGATTTAATCCAGGCCATCCTCGCACTAAAAATACATCTAAATGATTTAAAGCTGCGAACTTAGTTTCAATGAGGACATCATTTGGTAGGATTTTTGGAATATCAAGATCTCCCACTCTAATTTGATCTAAATCACCATGATTTTCAATAAAGGCTGCTTTCATAAATTTTGAATTGAATTTCAATTAATTAAACATTTCATTTCTAAATTATAATAGAATTTAATCTATTACTTATACTCTTAAAAAATAAGATTGTGAGGAAAATTATGCTAATTTAGATTGATGAAAGTTTTTCTAGATCTACCGCACTGTTTTCTACTGCCCAATCAAGCAATTGATCCACATATTTTTCAATATCTTCAGATTCGGGAACTTTAGATAACACTGCTAATAAGAATTGTGTTTTTTGGTCAGACATTGATATATTACGGCACACTATAAAATCGTTAACATATTTAATCTTCAGACTTGATAATTGAGATAAATCTAATTCTTCAGACGCCTTATAGGCCGCATCACTTAATAAAGATCCCATAGCAGCAATTACCCGTTCATCAATATTATCTGCTTTCTGAGACGCCAATACTAATCCTGTAGACGTGGCGAAAAGAGATGCTCTGAAATTGCCATTTTCATTGAGTTCCTTTAAGATCATTTCAAGTTTACTTACCAACTTTAAAACACACTCATTAAATTTTGAATTTGAAAAATAATTAAATATATCGCTTTAATTTTTCTATGTATAGATAATATGAACTATCTAATATTTATTTTTAACTTCTTTATTTTTAAAATTTAAAACTAAGATTTATTATAAAGGTTGTTAAGATATTGTCTTCATCAATTTTTAAAGTAATTACACTAGGTCTCGCTCTAGGTTCTTTAAACCCTTTCTTTTGAATCGGCGCCTTGGGTCTTGTCGGGCTTCCTGGATTAATTATCAAGGTATTATAGGGAGTTCCTTTAATAAGAGGTTGGTGTGTATGACCGTAAATGAGAATATGAAGATTATTTTTTTCAAAAAAATCCTGTAAATTATCTGGTTGTTGGTGTATCACTCCTATATTATAATTCCTGTCCGAAAATATTATAAATTCCTCTAACTCTTTAATCTGATCAAAATTTCCTTTAACAACTCTAGTGGGTGCTATCCTATTTAACTCTTCTAAGAAAAATTTCTCGCAAACATCACCCGCGTGAATGATCTCATCTACATCGTTGAAAGCTTTTTCAATTTCATTTAATAAATTTTCAATTTTCTCAGGATTATCATTAGAGGTTATATGTGTGTCTGAAATTATCCCATATTTCGCCATTCTATTCTTTTCTCTTTATAATATTATTATTCCTATTGCGAATATTATTAGTCCTAATAAGAAATCAAGCATAATACGAATAACAACATCTAAAGGCTCTTCCTTTATATCCTTATCACGCTTGAAATAGGTCAATAATTCTTTTAAACCAGATATAATACTTTCTTTAATTCTTGAAAACTGCCAGAAGAATAGGCCTAAACTTATTAATAACAATGGGATATAGAGATAGAAAGTTAAAAATGTGAAATCGTTGCCTTGTAAATAATTCCAAATGGAATGAGTAGTAATTATATTATTTACAGCATGAGCAAATATAGCAGGGAAAATCCATCTTTTTCTAAGAGTGAAAAGTGCTAAAATAATCCCTATTATAAATGCTTGTAGAAACCATAAAAATAGGAAGGATAGAGGAACTTCTACACCGCTAAGGATGTATGCAAAGTGTCCTAATCCCCAATAGAAAGAAGAAATTATCACAGCAGATGTTTTTGGTACGTAATCACTTCCCCTATTTGATAAAAAACCTCTTACGAATGATTCCTCATAAATAGCAACTGATATCTGAATGATAATTACAGATGCCAAAAAAAATGAATAAGGTTGCAACAAATAAGAGTTATAAACGTTAGGTGTGAGTAATTTTCTATAAAATTCAAACGTTTCCGGAAAAAAAAAATATGTTAAAAAATCAAAAGGGATAAAAACTAGAAATAATAATAAAAGTCCGAATAATATCTGATATTTAAAATTGGTTTTAGATATTTTAAATAAATTAATAAAATTTTTAGTAGGACTAATATCTCCAGACAAAATAATGGTCTTTCTTCTTGATTCTAAAGCAAAATTTGAGACGTAGAATAAAATCGGTATAGCTAATACAAGAAGTAAAGCTTTTATTAAATAATAAAGTAGCCCCTTGGCTAGATTGTTTAAACCTATAAATAAATTTAATGATAATGGGATTAATAGAAATAAGACAATTCCTAATAAAACAATTAATATTTCTGAAAGAAAATAAATTCTTTGTCGAAAAATTGTTTTTATAGGGCTTTTTGGCTTTACCATTACTATTTCATTTTTAATAATAATTTGAATAAAAAATAATTAAATTAAAAGGTTAAAAATTTTGCTATTTGAGATGAGGGAAACTCTTTTTAAGTAATTTTCCTGAAGGAATTCCATTTCTTGCTCCTAATTTCTGAATGCATTTTCCTGCAACGTAATTTCCTAATTTTACGTGTTCTTTTAACTCATCAAATTTAAAACTTAATGTTCGGACAAAACCATAAATAAATCCTGCTGAAAATGCATCACCAGCCCCAGTCGTATCAACTACTTGTTTAATATCAATTGGGCTTATTAATTCTGATTCATTTTCGGTTAATATTAACGCACCTCTTTTACCCAAAGTGATGATAATTACTTTTATCTTTAAAGAGAATAAAAAGTTAATCTCTTGTTGAATTAGTTCCTTTTTTAATATTTGTGATTTTAAGTTAAAAAGAGATTGAAACTCATTCTGAGACAAAATTAGAATATCTACTTTTTCTAGTAAATGTTTAATAATATCTAAACCTTGATCGATTATTAGCATGCCAGGATTTAAAACTATGGGTATATCATTTTTCTTACCTAAATTCGCAGCTTTAATAAATGGCTCTAAATTTTTTAAACTACTTAAGAAAATAGTTTTCGCAGAACCCAATTCTTCATCAATTACATCTTCTTTTGTTAAATAATTTGCAGCTCCACTATGAGCATATATTCTACGGTCAGCAGCTTGATTTAAAGCGACATATGCGGATCCCGTCCCATATTTTTTAGAAAACTTCAATAAGGACGTATTAACTTTGGCCTCTTCAAAATCTTGAACAATTTTGCGACCAAATGGATCATTCTCCCCTATTTTACCTAAAAAGGCAGTATGTAAACCTAATTTAGCACAAGCATAAGCAGTATTCGCAGCAGCTCCCCCAGATAATAATTTTAAATCTGATACAAAAACTTCATCATCTTCTTTAGGATGCCTTTCAACCTGCGCAACCATATCAATAAGTGCAGCACCGATACAAATAACATCTAAATTAACATCCATTTTACTCGCTTCTAAATTATTGTAAGTTATAATTAAAGGAACCAAATTCAGATTTTATTTCAAGGTGATTTTTATTTTTAAGGGGTGATTTTTCGCAATGACCAATAATTTTAGCTTCTATTTCAAATTTTTTTATCATATCTATAATCTCATTAGCAATTGATTCCTCACAATAAATCTCCATTCTATGTCCCATATTAAAGACTTGATACATCTCTCTCCATTGAATCTCTGAAGATTGCTGAATAATTTCAAAAATTTTTGGTATTCTAAAAAAATTGTTTTTAATATAATTTATTCCTTTTCCAAAGTTAAGTACCTTGGTTTGCCCTCCCCCTGTATTATGAATTATACCGTGAATTTGTCTTCTAAAACTAGTTAATAAATCTTTTAAAATAGGTGAATACGTTCTTGTTGGTGATAATAAAGATTTCCCTATGCTAAGATTTAACTCTTTTATAACATCGGTTAAATAATATTGCCCAAAGAATATTAAATTTTCATTAATTCGTTGATCATAACATTCGGGATACTTTTTATAATATTCGTGATTTAGGACACCATGTCGCGCTAAAGTTAGGCCATTACTGCCAATGCCAGTATTGAATTCTTCTTCATAAGTAGCTTTTCCAAAACTAGCTAAACCAATTATGACATCCCCCTTTTTTATATTGCTTGCATCTATTACATCTTCTTTTCTCATAGAAGTAAATAAAGATGCATCCACGAGTAGAGTTTTAACAATATCTCCTACATCCGCAGTTTCTCCTCCACATAATATGGTGTTTAATCCCAGTTTAGATAATTTATTGCTATAAGATTCATATTCATTAATGATTGTGCTTATTATTTCTCTTGAAATTAAATTGTTATTTCTACCAATATTGTTAGACAAAAAATAGTCTCCTGTCGCTCCCACACATAAAACATCGTCTATATTCATTACAATGGCATCTCTTACTATTCCCTTGAAAATTTTTATGTCATTTGTTTCTTTATAATACATATAAGCTAGACTAGTTTTTGTTCCTGCCCCATCAGAGTGAAAAATTGAACAGAAGTCTTTTCTTTTATGAATATCTCTTACTATTCTACAAAAAGCTCCAGGAAATAATCCCTTATTAATAGATTTAATCGCTTCTTGGACATCATCTTTTTTGGAAGATACTCCTAGTTGAGAATATACATCTTTTTCGTTAGACATTTTAAATTCCAAACTTATCTTTTAATAATTTAATTAAATTATCCACTTGTTCAATAGCTTTACCAATATATTTATTAGGGTTTAATAATTCATCCAATTCCTCTTTAGAGAACTTTTCAACTATTTTTTTATTTTCTAATAATAAATCCTTTATAAAACGATTTTCATCTTTTGCTTTAATTGCTGCCTTTCTCAAGATTTCATGTCCCTCTTGCCTTCCAATCCCTCTTTTAACTAGTTCAACCATCACTTTTTCAGCTAAACAGGCACCTTTAGTTAGGTTTAAATTTTCTTCTATTCTTTTTTCATCAAATTCTATTCCTTGGACAATGCTTGTTAGTTCTTTTAACATAAAATCTAATAAGATAAAATTTTCAGCAAAAATTATCCTCTCATTTGCGGAATTAGTTAAATCTCTTTCATCCTCTAAAACAATATTGTCTAAAGCAGGGATAACATTTGATTTTAAAATTCTAGCCAAACTACATATTCGTTCAGATTTATGAGGATTGCGTTTATGAGGCATAGTTGAACTTCCAACCTGATTACTCTTGAAAGGTTCAAAAAGTTCTGCGATTTCATTTCTTTGGAGAATACGAAATTCACGGGATATTTTTGCTAAAGTTTGCCCTATTAATGCTGTTAATTCAATAACTTCTGCATGACGGTCTCTCTGAATGATTTGGTTTGAAATTAGAGCAGGTTTTAATCTTAATTCATCCATTACGGCCTTTTGCAGTTCTATACCAATTTCACCAAAACTTGCCATAGTTCCGACCGCACCAGACATTTTTCCATATGAAATACGTTCCAATAATTGATTAATTCTTTCAATATGCCTACTAATTTCATAAGCCCATACTCCAAACCTCATGCCATAGGTTGTTGGAATTGCATGTTGTCCGTGGGTTCTTCCAATACAAACAAGGTTCTTTTTCTTTTCTGTAATTTTAACGATTTCTTTTAATAGGGTGATCAGGGATTTATGAATATGCTCTAATGCCTCTCTAAGTTGTAAAGCTATTGCAGTGTCCTCTATATCATAGCTAGTGGCCCCAAGGTGGATATATTTCCCTGCTTCTCCTTCACATTGTTCCTCTAAAGCTTTCACCATAGCCATTAAATCATGATGGATCTCCTTATCAATCTGTTTAACTCGATTTAATTTCACAAAATCTAAGTTTGCTTTTTTTCCGATTTCTACTGCTGCTTCATAAGGGATATCACCCAACTTTGCATGTACTTTTGCCAGAACTGCCTCAATTCTTAACCAATATTCTAATTTTTTCTGTTCTGTAAAAATCTCGGCTATTTTCGTCCTATAACGCGTTTCAATAGGACTAATAAAATTATGTTCCATTTTACAATTACCCAAATATTTTACATTCTTAATTGAATAAAAGGTATAATCAAATATTATGTTTATCTATATATTTTTATTAAATTGCTGATTGTTTTTATAAAAAAAGATATTTGAATAAATATATCAAAGTACGTTCGCACTTGTTAGTAAAAGCAAGATATAATCAGCAACTACCTCGATTGAATCAGAAATAGCCTCTATTATATTCATAGTCATACCAACTGTAAACACTGTGAAAGTATTTATTTTATAATCGGTTTGCTGAAGACTTTTTCTTAATTTAATATTTAGAACATCTATCTTATGTTCAAGATTATTGATCCTTACAGCAATTTCTTTTACACTTTTTCGCTCTCCTAATAGGTCAATTAAAATTTTATCTAAATATTCAACACATTCAACAGAAGTATTCATCATCTCACTTATCAGTCTAATAGTTTCATCACTAGTTTGCTCCCAAAATTTATTAGGTATGGTATCAATACGTCTCGCGACTCCAGTTGCACAATTCGCAACATCATCCATTCTTTTAACTAAGTGTGATAAATCTGCTCGAACACTCGGATTCAGTTCTCCTTTTGATACATCTGCCATAATCTCTCGTCTCATTGAATCAGCTTCACCTTCTAAGTTATCAACTTTAAGAAATATCTCATGTGCTTGTTCATTATCTTTAGTTTCTAATAAAATCTTTATACCTTTATCCAACTCTCGTACACACTTTTGAACTAGCTGAGCATGTTTGATAGATTTTTCCAAAACATTTGCTGCCGTCTTTTTTTTCATAAATTCAATTAGAGACCCCATCTTTTTTCCATCCCTACCTATACTCAATCATATCAATTACAAGTTTTTCTAATCTATAAAATATATAAGTTTAATAAATTTAAAAGAGTTTAGTAAAACCCGAAATAAGTAAATCCTAAGTATAAAATTCCTGCTAATATAGCTGCAATCGGAAAAGTTAACACCCAATAAACTCCCATTTTACCTAAATTTTTATAATCTATTTCTTTTTTTTGGGATAAGTTTAATCCTACTATACAAAACACTATTACGTGACTATGAGAGATTGGAACCCCAAAAATGGTAGCAATAAATAAAATTAGAGCTGAACTCATTTGAATAATCAAACTTTCACTTGGACGTGCATCCGTCATTTGAGAAGCTAAATTTTTAATTACATAACGCGCAGCAATATATATCCCAAGAAAAGCAAATATTCCACAAATAATT